>Ga0255398_1146_pt1 | contig 11004 bp, 10 predicted proteins | sample ANMaggSeSYBR01K3_FD_182119 | JGI IMG/M metagenome (GOLD analysis project Ga0255398, IMG submission 182119) | Sediment cell enrichment communities from methane seep in Santa Monica Basin, California, United Staets - ANME aggregate JGI... | ecosystem: Environmental > Aquatic > Marine > Cold seeps >...
GATGTACATCCCGGATCCTCCTACCATCAGTACAAGATCATGTTTTGCAAAAAGCAGGTTAAGACGGTCCATTACCTGGTGTTCATAAATGCTGGCATTGTATGTTTCCGTCAATGATACGGTTTGAATGAAATGATGTTTGATTTCAGCCAGCTCCAGGGGAGTAGGGACGGCAGTCCCGATGGTAGTTTCCCGGTAAATCTGTCTGGAGTCGGCCGAGATGATCTCTGTACGGAAATATTTTGCGGTTTCAAGGCCCAGCGCAGTTTTTCCAATGGCGGTGGGTCCTGCCAACACTACTAGTGTCTTTGCCATGCTAAAAATCCTCTGGCATTCCGGTGTCAAACATATCAGGATCCAGGTCTTCCAGCCTCAGGGTTTCCTGTTCTTCTTCGGGATCAACATCATCCATGACTGCATCCTGTTCATCCATCAACAGGTCCAGTACCAGCTGGGGAGGAGCTTCTCCCTTTTCATGAGCTACGAAAGGAGTTTCGCGATCGGTAGGTTGGGAAGATTTTTCAATGAGTTCCATGAAAAAGGTCCTTTCAGAGAAAAAATCAAAAACATAGATCATGCGCCGGGTAACCTCTGATACATGGTCCTGAATGGAGGCCTGTTCCATGGTGACTGTCTCTAAACCTGAGTCTGCTGCCATATCGATCAGTGTGATCTCCTGTTGCTTTTCCCACATCTCATTGGTGATGAAAAATGAGGCAAGTTGGGAAGGATCATATCCCAGGTTCTCCTGGAGGGTGTGATGAAATTCCAGGAAGGTATCTGAACCATCGATCACCAGGTCACGTATAAACTCCTGATCCTCATCACTGATAATCCGAAACAAATAGATCATACCTGGTTAAGTTCTGTTAAAAACCTGATCGTATCAACACCATCTGCATAATCCCAGGGCATGGGATCCTGGGATGTTCCCGGCGGTATGGCATCCGGGATGTCCGGATGAATGGAAACACAACACTGGATCTCCTCGATGCGGGATCTCAATTGATGCTGCACCAACCCAATTTCCGAATATCTTTCGTAAAATACAACTCCAACCGGACTGGCAATACCTGAATCTTCTTTCAACAGGAGCACTTCGTTGTCCAGCAATTCGATTCTATTCATCAGGTAGATGGTGCGATAATAATCCACATTATTGCCATACTTATGGTGCTGATAGAGATAATGGTACCGGTCCAGGACCCCTAGTAGTTTTGTAAGATCATATGAATCAGGAATATAGAGCTTAGTCACACTCCTGCAGCCCAATCCAAAGTAGGTAAAGATATCTTTCCCGATTCCGGCCAGATCCTCTTCTGTCTCTTTTCCGGTGAGCACTGCAATCCCGTTGCGGTTCTTACGAATAATGTGGGGGATGTCCCTGAAATAGTATTCGAAATAGCGGGCACTGTTGTTACTGCCAGTAGCAATTACAGCATCCACACCTGACAGGTGTTTGTCCGTAAACTGGATCCGTTCTCCCACCGACCGATCAATATCTTTAAGAATGGATGCCACTTCCCTGATCAACCTGTCGTCTTTCGAGGAGGGTTTGGCCAGGACCCTGTGGCCGGCGGCAAGTATACTCATCAGGTCATGAAAACCCACCAGGGGGATATTTCCCGCCAGTACCAGTCCTACGGTTTTCATCTGATCCGGCGAAGAATATGATAGGGTGTAAGCTTCCAGCCAACTGCGCAGGACCTCCTCGTTCAGCATCATGGTAATCCCCTGGATGGCATGGTTCAGTGATTCCGGCGTGAACCAGGGATTATAAATGGGTTCCTCGGCCAGCAGGGATTTGAAAGTATCGAAATGTGCCTCATTGATGGAGACCAATGCAGGAGTATCATTCCTGGCATCTTCCGGGAATTGCCGGAGAAATTCACCCAACCTGGTGAAAGCTACAATAAAAGAGTCTGTTGTTTGCAACCTGCTACTGGTTTTTCTGCCTGATAAGGTTTAAAGCCGAACCGGCCCTGAACCATTTGATCTGATTTTCATTGAGTGTATGATTGGCCTTGAATGTATCGGTGGTACCATCGCTGTGAAACAGTCGGATCTCCAGTGATGTTTCTGGCTCGAGTTGCTTCAAACCCAGCACATCAATTACATCGTTTTCCCGTACCAGGTTGTAATCATTTTTGTTGCTGAAGGTCAAACCAAGCATCCCCTGCTTCTTCAGGTTGGTTTCATGGATCCTGGCGAAGGATTTCACCAGTACGACCCTGACACCCAAGTGCCTGGGCTCCATGGCTGCATGTTCACGTGAAGAGCCCTCTCCATAGTTTTCATCACCCACGACGATGGTTCCGATCCCCTCAGCTTTATAAGCCCTGGCTGTATCGGGTACGGATTCATATTTACCTGAAAGTTGGTTTAGGACCGCATTGGTCCGGTCGTTGGCAGCATTAACTGCACCGATCAGCATGTTGTTGGAAATATTATCCAGATGACCTCTGTACCTCAACCAGGGTCCGGCCATGGAGATATGATCTGTGGTACATTTTCCTTTCGCCTTGATCAGAAGTTTCAGTCCCGTGAGGTCCTCTCTGTTCCAGGGTTCAAAAGGTGTTAACAACTGTAAACGATCTGATTCCGGGTTCACGGTTACCTCGATACCACTGCCATTTTCTGCCGGCGCCTGGTAACCATTGTCTTCCACGGCAAATCCTTTTACCGGTAATTCCAGCCCTTTGGGTTCATCCAGTTTTACCTTGTCTCCATGCTCATTGACCAGGGTATCGGTCAGAGGATTAAATGTCATGTCACCCGCAATGGCCATTGCAGTAACAATTTCAGGGGAGGCTACAAATGAGTGTGTGTTGGGATTGCCATCATTCCGCTTTGCAAAGTTCCGGTTGAAGGAGGTAATGATGGAATTCTTTTCCATCTTGTCGGCATTGTGCCTTGCCCACTGTCCGATGCATGGACCACATGCATTGGCCAGCACCACGCCTCCAATTTCGAGGAATGTATCAATCAATCCGTCTCTTTCGATGGTATACCTGACCAGTTCTGATCCTGGTGTTACCGTATATTCGGAGGAGACCTTCAAGTGCTTATCTTTGGCTTGTCTGGCCACCGAAGCTGCCCTGGTAATATCTTCGTAAGAAGAGTTGGTACAGGACCCTATGAGTCCTACTTCAAGTTTTTGGGGATAACCATTTTCCTTCACAGCATTGGCGAATTCTGATATGGGCCATGCTTTGTCGGGACTGAATGGTCCGTTGATATGGGGCTCCAGGGTGGAAAGGTCGATCTCAATCACCTGGTCAAAGTATGTTGAAGGATCTGCATAAACTTCCGGGTCACCGGTCAGGTGTTCAGCTATCTGGTCCGCTTCTGCAGCCACATCAGCCCGGTCGGTCCCCATCAGGTAATCCCTCATTTTACTGTCGTACCCGAAAAGAGAAGTGGTTGCTCCGATTTCTGCCCCCATGTTACAAATTGTCCCTTTTCCTGTGCATGAGATGGTATCTGCACCTTCTCCAAAGTACTCCACGATCTTCCCGGTACCTCCTATAACAGTCAGTATCCCTGCAACTTTCAGGATTACATCCTTTGCCGAGGTCCAGCCATTTAGCTTTCCGGTTAGTTTTACACCAATAATTTCAGGAAACTTTAGTTCCCACGCCATTCCGGCCATTACATCTACCGCGTCTGCTCCTCCCACGCCGATGGCTACCATTCCCAGTCCTCCGGCATTCACCGTATGGGAATCGGTCCCAATCATCATCCCGCCAGGGAATGCGTAATTCTCCAGTACCACCTGGTGAATGATCCCGGCCCCGGGTTTCCAGAATCCAATTCCATATTTATTGGAGACACTACCCAGGAAATCATACACTTCCTGGTTGGCACGAAGTGCTGTCTTCAGATCTTCCTGTGCCCCTGCTTTTGCCTGGATCAAATGATCACAGTGTACAGTGGAAGGAACAGCTGCCCTGGATTTTCCGGCCTGCATGAATTGAAGTAGGGCCATCTGGGCCGTTGCATCCTGCATGGCCACGCGGTCAGGTTTAAAATCCACGTAATCAGCACCTCTCTGGAAGGGGCGCATAACATTTTCTTCCAAAAGATGTCCGTAGAGAATCTTTTCAGTCAGGGTAAGTGGTCGCTGAAGAAGTTTTCTTGCAGCATTGATCCTTCCGGGCAGAGCCTGGTAGGTTTGTTTGATAATGTTAAAATCAAAAGCCATGGAAGATCTTTTTAAAAAAATATAAATATATGTGAAAATGATTTGAATGCCTGACGCATTACGCGTAAGATTGTTCAGAATTTTATAATTTTATTGTTCCATCAGAAAGGATACCTATGCGAGTAGCCATGTTTATAGAGAATGTCCGGATTGCATTAAAGTCCATTCGGACCAATCTGCTCAGGACCATTCTCACAGTATTCATCATTGCTTTTGGGATCATGGCGCTGGTGGGAATCCTCACAGCCATTGATTCCATCAAGGGCAGTCTTACCGAGTCATTCAGTTTGATGGGTGCCAATACCTTTACCATAGAGTCAAGGAGCATGCGCATTCATATAGGCAACCAGTCTTACAGGAGAAAGAACCATGACTTTATTTCTCACAGGCAGGCTGAGGAGTTTAAGGAACGATTTCAATTTCCGGCCCGGGTATCCATTTGGACCAGGGCTTCCGGATCCGCCATTGTGAAATATCAGTCTTATCAGTCCAATCCTAATACATCTGTGATTGGTGCCGATGAAGACTATATTTATACCGCCGGATATGAAATTGAGAAGGGACGTAATTTTTCTGCAGCTGAGGTTGAGAGCAACAGTAACCTGGTTCTTCTCGGTAAGGATGTGGCATCCCAGGCATTCGGGAACAACATGGATCCCCTGAACCGGTTTATTTCTGTGGGCAATGGGCGCTACAGGGTTATCGGTGTACTGAAGTTAAGGGGCCAGTCAGGCGGGATGGGAACCGACCGTGTCTGTATTATTCCCTATACCAATGTAAGGCAATATTTTTCCAGGCCACAGATGAGGTATTCCCTGAATGTCATGCCCAATGCAACAGAGATGCTGGATGTCACAGTTTCGGAAGCAGAAGGCATCTTCAGGCTGGTGCGTAGACTGGAAGCCCGGGACCAAAGCGATTTTAATATTACAAAAAGTGATCAGCTGGCACAGATGCTGATCGAAAACCTGAAGTTTGTAACCATGGCAGCTACCATTATCGGACTTATCACACTGATGGGTGCAGTAATCGGACTGATGAACATTATGCTCGTTTCTGTAACAGAACGAACCAAGGAGATCGGGACCAGGAAGGCCCTTGGTGCAAAATCTTTGATGATCAAGCGGCAGTTCCTGTATGAAGCTATTGTGATCGGTCAGCTTGGTGCAGTTGTTGGAATATTGTTAGGAATTATCATCGGAAATGGTGTATCTTTAGCCATAGGTTCCAGTTTTATTGTCCCCTGGAAATGGATCCTGCTTGGAATTGTATTGTGCTTTGGAGTAGGAATCGTATCGGGATATTTTCCTGCGGTTAAAGCATCACGTCTCGATCCCATCCAGGCTTTAAGGTACGAGTAAACAAATGAATTGCATATGGAAGACCTTTATTTGAAAAAGACATTCAACTCACCCGAGGTGGAGTTTGTTGCCGATACAGGCGAACTCTCGCTGGAGGGCAGATCGATCCCGGAGGATCCGGGCGAATTCTTCGAACGGTTGATTGACTGGATCAATGAATATTTTCTTACCCCGGCTAAAAAAACAAAGATGAGTATCAAACTGGAATACATCAACAGCGGGTCTTCAAAATATATGCTTGAGCTCTTAAGGATCATGAAGATCAACCACGATTCGAGCAAGGATGTCGAAATCAAGTGGTATTTCGAAGAGGGCGATGAGTCCATTGAGGAACTGGGCCAGCATTATGAACAAACCATCCAGATCCCCTTCGAACACATCGAATATTATTAATACCAATCCTGAAACAGGGGTTTATGATGTGGCCTTAGCGCGTTTTCGCAGAAAACGATGCAGTCACGGAATAAACCCCTGTTTCAGGATTGGTTGAAAGGATGTTAAAAGGTAGCTAATTGATGCAGCAACGAGTTTAATGTCCTTGAAGTACCAAAAATCAAGGGGAAGCTCATTGAGCCTCCCCTTGATTTTATATGAAAGGAATTTAACCTACGCGTTGTCCACTGAGTTCATGTGGATCAGCAGGTCAACAACCTTGGCGGAGTAGCCCATTTCGTTGTCGTACCAGCTAACCACCTTCACGAAGTTATCATTCAGTCCGATACCGGCACCTGCATCAAAAACAGAAGTACAGAGCTCGCCGAGAAAATCTGTGGAGACCACAGCCTCTTCGGTGTAGGCGAGTATGCCTTTGAGTTCGCCTTCGCTGGCCTCTTTCATGGCAGCGCAAACTGCTTCATAGGAGGCGCCTTTTTCAAGACGGCAGGTAAGATCCACTACGGAAACATTGGGGGTAGGGATTCTGAAGGCCATACCGGTGAGTTTGCCATTCAGTTCGGGGATTACCTTACCAACAGCTTTGGCAGCTCCGGTGGAGGAAGGAATGATGTTCTGTCCGGCTCCGCGTCCACCTCTCCAGTCCTTATTCGAAGGAGCATCTACAGTCTTCTGTGTGGCAGTGGTGGCATGTATAGTGGTCATCAGACCTTCAACGATCCCGAATTTGTCATTCAGTACCTTGGCGATGGGAGCCAGGCAGTTGGTAGTACAGGATGCGTTGGACACAAAGTTCATGTCGCTTGAATATTTCTTGTTGTTCACACCCATCACAAACATCGGGGTGTCGTCCTTGGAGGGAGCAGACATGATCACTTTCTTGGCTCCGGCGTCAATGTGGCCCTGTGCTTTTTCTTTGGTAAGGAAGATACCGGTGGCATCAACCACATAGTCAGCCCCCACTTCATTCCACTTGAGATTCGCCGGATTAGTTTCACTTGTAATCCTTATAGCGGAGCCATTCACCATCAGGTTTCCGTCTTTTACTTCAATGGTACCATTGAAGCGTCCGTGAGTAGAGTCATATTTCAGCATGTATGCTATATAGTCCACATCGATCAGGTCGTTGATGGCTACAACTTCCACCTCCGGCATATCTGCAGCAACTCTGAAGACCAGTCTTCCGATTCGGCCGAATCCATTAATACCAACTTTGATTTTTCCCATGATTTAATTATTAATTGATTATAGTAAATACTGTTTTTTTTATAACAGGAGTGCAAATTTAAGGAATAATATCAAATCGTCAAAACCTCTGACCGGTCAAAATATGGCGGAATTAGCTAAGATTTAATATATGGGGTAGGAAAGCGTGGATTTCTGGGATTTCCTTTCCTGCCGTCGCTCTTTCCTGGACTTGGCCCTTGCCGCCTCACTGATATTCACAATATTTCCGAATCGATAGCCTACGATCAGGTTTACAAACAGGAAGTTATTTTTTTCGGTCGCCATGATGGGGATCTCCTTGGGATAGACAGTGAGACTTACGCCAGCTTCCAGTGCATGGATGATGGCATCGCGCTCGCTGAATTCAAAGCTTAGTCCGGTTTTTCCGGTTAATCCGGGAACCACCCTAAGCTCATTAAAACCCATGAAAAAGGGACCCCGTCCCCCTATCTCGGTCTGGTGGATGGCCGCGTCATATTTCATGAAGTCCGATGTAGTAGCCTCCCCGATGGGTGAGAAGGTAAAGACCTCATAATAGATGGGTTTGAGGAAACCAATGGAGAGGCCTCCGCTATAAAACATTCTGACAGAGATTCCAGTTTTGTCATATTTCCGGTACAACTCCTTTTGCCAGCCTGCCATGCCCTTCAATTCCCAGAAAAGGTTCTGTTTCCCAAACACATACCTCCGCGTGTTGTAGTAATAGGCAACCTGTGTTTTTACTTCTTTTGGATGCTTCACATAAGTCAGGTCGCCATCCAGGATAAACTGGTTCCTGGCATTTCTCCAGAATCCATACCTGTAGTTCAAACCAAACCCATTGGAATTGAGGAATCCTCCATAGGACCTCTCATTCCTGAACATGACCCTTTTTTGCTCGTCGATTTCGCCCTGCCCCAGCAAAGGCAGGGTTGCCGAACATGTGATCAATATGAGTAAAAAATACTTTCGCATTGAAAACCAGCAATTCTGCTCTTCAAAAATAACGAAAAAAGGAAGGGATTGTTGACACCTGGACAAAAAAAAGATCTACCCGGGAGTAAATCTTCACATTTCACGAATGCGATACCTGTGACCGGCTAGCCTGCTTGCTCGGTTTGTTCGGAGTCAACATGAGTGTAGGCCGGGCAGATTTGCTTGTTGCATGAACTCATGAGGATACCCACTGCAAATACAACTGCTAAAATGATCGCTGCTCTTTTCATGGCATTTTGGTTTTTATCCGCTATAGATATGCTACAAATATAGAATTTATCTTAAAAGAAAAAAACTGAACATTATGAGCAAAACTAACCATGAGGGAAAAAGTTTTACCAACAGGGATTTATTATTGATTATTCATAAACCCCTGTTGTTCTAATATATTAATCAACGCCTTGGAAAACAAAACATTATCTGCTTTTTTATACCTTACATCGGTAAATACCTGTGCCAGGGTCTCCTTGTTATTCTCTTTGACAAACTCTTGATAAGTTGTGATTAATTCCTTTTCCCTGTAGAGTTTTTCAATGTCCGGGTCTGAATAATCCCTGTATTTGTCCATATGAACAACGGCTTCCAGGGGAAGCCGGTCCGTCAGATCCGGCTGTTCATCGGGATAACCCAATGTTACAGTTGTAACCGGTACTACACCCAGGGGAAGATCAAGGATATCGATGATCTTTCCTGCAGTGTAGGTGGTCGTCCCCAGGTAACAGATACCCAATCCTGCATCTTCTGCAGCGACACATACATTCTGGGCCACAAGCAGGGCATCAATGGCAGCAGTAAAGAATGACAGGAAATTGTCATAGCCGGGTTCAGCATTGCGGAGCCTGCACCATTTGTTAAACCGGTTGAAATCTGCACAGAAGGTGAGAACAACCGGCGCCTGTACTACCATAGGCTGGTTGAAGTGGCAGGGAGCCAGTTCCTCCTTGATGGCCTCATCGGTGGTGGCTATAATGGAATACACCTGCATATTGCCGGTGGTTGATGCCCGGGTTCCGGCTTCCAGGATGGCATTGAGCAGTTCCAGGGGTACAGGTTGGGCCATATATTTCCTGATGGATACGTGGTTCAATAATGTGTCAAACATGGGAATGGAATTTGGGTAAAAGTAATGATTGTTGCTGCAGGTTCATCCTTTATTTTAATCTGTTGTATTTTGCAGCCAGCAGGAAAGCAAATGCAAACACATCGGCCAGTTCATCTTTCAGCTCCTCCAAAGGAATTTCCTTCCACTCTTTTTCACTCTTTTTCCACAGGAATAATTCATTCAGTTCAGCGGCTTCAATGGACAATGCCATGGCCAGGTCCCTGGGATTGTGGAACTGCTGCCAGTTGCGGTCATCCCTGAAACTTGCTTATGATATAGCACAGGTATTTAAACTGCCAATTGAGGAGGTATTTGGTTTTTGACTTTTAACTTTCCACCCTCTCACATTGTTTCAAAATCAATGCCCAGGAAATCTGCGATCTCTTTCATCTCTTTTTGAACGGGAACAAGCACATTCACCCCCTCTTTACTGATGCGCTTTTCGTTCTCCCTTTCGGGATCGCCGGGGATCATTACCCGGTTGTGACCTTTGGCCGGTTTGGCAGCACGAAAAGTCTCGATCCATTTATCCATCTGGGATTTGAAAGCTTCCGGCTTCTGGAATGCGTCAATGCGCATGGCACCGAAGAAGTGGCCGGTCCCTTCTCCCACTTTCTCATCTTTTACGGGCAAATAGGCCACCGACGGTGGACAGAATGGTCCGAAGTTAGCCCCGGATAAGACGGCTGAAAAAATATCAACAATGGCGCTCAGACAATACCCTTTATGACTGCCCTGTTCACGGGTGCCACCCAGTGTAACCATGGAGCCACCTTCTTTGATGATATCCGGATTATCCGACGGAACGCCGTCGGCATCCTGTACATACCCGATGGGCACTTTCTCTCCCTTTTTACCGGCCACAGCCAGTTTACCCCGGGCGATGGGAGTGGTGGAGAAGTCAGCAACGAAAGGTGGATGTATTCCTGCCGGGACTGCCACAGCGATGGGATTGGTTCCCAGCATTTGAGAAACAGAAAAGGTCGGGGCTACCAGTGGATTGGCAATGGTCATGCAGATCCCGATCATGTCGTGTTCCAGGGCCATCATAGAGTAGTAGCCGGCGATGCCATAATGGTTGGAACCCCTGGTGGATACCCAGCCGGTCCCTGCTGTTTTCGCTTTCTCAATGGCAATCTTCATGGATTTGGTGGCTGCTATCATACCGATGGCTCCGTCACCGTCAACCACGGCAGTACTGGGAGACTCATGGACCACTTTCACATTGGGTTTTACATTGATTCTATGGGCCTGCCAGAGCTGGAAATAGTCTTTGATCCGGATCATACCGTGACTGGAGTAGCCCCTCAGTTCGGCTGCGATGAAAACATCGGTGGCCATTTTTGCATCTTCAGGGCTGCAGCCCATCTTTTCAAATACTGTCCTTGTAAACTGCTCAAGATATTCTATTGTATACATATGATAGTGGGTTTTTTGGTTGTAGTTTTTTTAATATTTAATCTTTTCTGACAATTTTGGTTGCGCAGGCCTGGGAAGTAGGCATGATCAGCAAATCATCAATATTCACATGAGGTGGACGGGTTACGGCGAACAGGATGGCCTCGGCCACATCTTCAGCGTATAGCGGTGTAAATCCCTGATACACCTTGGCGGCTTTTTCAGCATCCCCTTTGAATCGCCCCTTGCTGAATTCAGTCTCTACCGCACCCGGATGGATGGATGTGACCTTGATCCCGTAATCGACCAGGTCAATACGCATGGCACGCGTTAGCCCATCCACT
>Ga0255398_1147_pt1 | contig 11002 bp, 7 predicted proteins | sample ANMaggSeSYBR01K3_FD_182119 | JGI IMG/M metagenome (GOLD analysis project Ga0255398, IMG submission 182119) | Sediment cell enrichment communities from methane seep in Santa Monica Basin, California, United Staets - ANME aggregate JGI... | ecosystem: Environmental > Aquatic > Marine > Cold seeps >...
AATGTTTCCTATTTGGAAGCGGCAATCATGGGTACTGTTTTAGCTGCAGTCTCACCTGCCATAATTGTCCCTAGAATGATTCACCTTATGGAAAGTGGTCATGGTAAGGATAAGAATATTCCTCAACTCATTATGGCGGGTGCCTCAGTGGATGACATCTATGTCATCGTCCTTTTTACTGCATTTTTAGGAATGTATGGTGGAGATGATTTTTCAGCATCTACACTGCTGTCTGTACCGGTTTCAATACTTTTAGGGATGCTATTGGGAATCGTTACAGGTCTAGTGCTTATTCGTGTTTTTAAATCACTTCACATCAGGGATACCATTAAAGTATTGATCATACTCAGTACATCTTTCATCTTCGTGTCACTTGAAACTTTTTTGGAACCCTATTTTCCAATGTCCGGACTATTGGCTGTAATGGCACTTGGTGCGACTATACTAAAAACATATCCAATCCTGGCCAAAAGAATTATGGGGAAATTCTCTAAAATTTGGGTCGGTGCAGAACTCATGTTATTTGTCCTGGTCGGTGCCGCAGTTGACATCAGTTATTTGGCTGGTGCAGGACTCATGTCAGTCTTACTCATCTTGTCAGCATTGTTACTTAGAATTGTGGGCGTATACCTCAGTCTCATAAAAACAAATCTCAACTTAAAAGAAAAACTGTTTTGTGCTATTTCATATGTCCCTAAAGCAACCGTTCAAGCGGCGATTGGAGCAATTCCATTGACCGCGGGAGTAGAGTCAGGCAACACTTTCCTGACGGTAGCGGTTTTATCCATTATGATTACAGCCCCAATTGGTGCAATTGGAATCGATCAAACTTACACCAGATTTCTTTCCATAAAATCATCAACCTGACTGAAATTGAATATTAAACAGGCTTTAATCCAATATTAACAATAGGATGTTACACTAATCCATATTGAAGAAACAGGAGGCTCTTATGAAAAAATATTATACAGTGATCATCGGACTGATGATTATCTTACTCGTCACTGGCTGCACAAATGATTTTATTTTTGGTGAGAAGGATTTGTTTGAAGAAGCATCACCTGATATGAAAGAACAAGTGGAATACAAAGAAGATCTCGGCAAATTTGACAAATTGGTCCTCGAGATCGATCTCACTGTCTCCGGAGTGAAAATCAGCTCAACGGACAGCAACGAACTTATTTACAAGCAAATTGCAAACAGAAAAGATCTTTTGGCGGAAATGGACGTAGACACCAGTGGCAAAACGATTACACTCACATTCAAGAATGATCCGGACAAAAAAATCAATATTGGAACTCAAAACAGTCAAACAGAAATTTTCATACCAGAAAAACTGCTCACAGATCTTGGAGTAGATCTCAATGTAGGCGATTTGAACATCAAAGGTGAACAATTAAGTTTCGAGAATATTGAAGTTGGACTCGATGTTGGCGCTCTCGATATCATTATTTCAGATGATCAGGACCAGCTGGGAGAGATTGAATTATCAAGTAACGTTGGAGATCTGGTACTAGAATTGAAAGGAAACTTTCCTGCTTTACATACTCTAAAGACATTGACTGATGTAGGTTCCAACAGCGTCACACTGGATGGTGAATATGGTGAAAAGTTGTCCCTTAAAGGTGAATCGCACGTAGGCGAATTAACCTACCAAATCATTGGTGATTTTGAAAAAAACGTTGATGCTGTTCTTACATCCAATACAGGTGAACTCAATCTCAAACTGCCTAAGAACTCACCAGTCGAACTTATAACTGAATCAAACGAATTTACTTCTAAAGTCGATATCAATATCGATGATTATACGATTAAAAATGATGTCTATATGTTCAACACCTCCGGAAATGGCGGTGAAATTTCAATAAAAGCCAGCGTCAATATTGGCGATTTGACTGTTGATTAAAAAAACATGAGGGGCGCAGAGCGCTCCTCATGTTTTTCGCTTTTTCTTTCTCATAATATAATACACCACACCAATACATACAACCAATCCCGTAATAGCTGGTTTAATGATTGAAAGTCCCGAATCACCAGCAAAGATAGCACTCCATAGCATTTTTAGTACTGCTGCAGCTGTCATGACAACCAACACATATTTCCAGCTGCGTCGCCAAGCTGCGAAAATCAACGCTATAAAGAACAAGGGTACTGATAATTGAATGAATATTTTGGACGCATCCCATGAACCTTTGAGATACTCCTGTTCAAAACTCAAAAATTCAATAATCTCTGGACTGACAGTCGCAGGAACCGGAAACCAAAACATGCTGGTAAACAAACTGAAGATTGAAACCATAACTCCAGTCAAGCTTCGCTTATAGGCGAAAAACACAATCGGAATAATGAATACTGGCCTAATATACCAACTCAAAATATTGTGATGACGATCAAATGCCCACTTGAAAAATGAATCATTTGTAAAGAACAAAATGATAAATACAATTGTTGCGATGCCAAAAATACTGCCTACTAAAAGATCAATCTTTTTTTTGTTTTCATAAACGTTACTCATAATTTCCTCCATTGAAATAATTGTGACCAAGTGGTCGCTTTATATTTTCATTATACGACCAGCCGGTCACATTGTCAACAAAAAAATTCATGAGTCATTATTGTACTCATGAATTTAATTCAAACGCCATGTTTTAATATCTCAAGAAGATCATCTACAAACTCGATAAGAGCAATCTTATTGTCCTGATAATCCGACAGGCTATGAAATTCCATCATATATTCTGCAACCGATCTATTCAGCGAATGAATCAGCATGGCAAGTGCTCTAGTGTCAACAGATTTACGAACACTTCCACCTGACTTTGCCTTTTCAATTAGTGACTCATAAAACATATATGCTTTTGATTCATTTTCTTCCAGTATGTGCTGTCTCAGTTCTGGTTTTTCCTCAACAAACCTCTCCGACAGTTGAGCTAGTCTTGGATTCTCCATTGAAAAAGTCACGCCACTAAGATACAAACTCTTGATTTGATTAATGAAATCCAACGATTCAAGTGCCTTCATCGTTTCTTCGAAATATTGAAATTTAGTCTGAGTGGCAGATTCCAACAAATAAGTGTATAAATCCAACTTATCATTAAAATATTGGTAGAAACTCCCCTTTGCTATTGAACTGGATTTGCATATCCTATTCAAACTGGCCTCTGCAAAGCCATATGACGAGAACTCTTCTAATGCCGCATTATATATTTCATTTCTTTTATCAATGCTGATGTTAAAAAATGTAGACTTTGGCATCTCATCCCTCTTTCTGTTCACTCAAGTCTTCAATATATGCCTTCAGACTCTCTCTGACATTGCCATTAAAACCTTCAGTTCTATCCGAGCAAATCATAGAATTTAGAACGGCTTCTTCAACTGCCTCTGCAAGTGCATGAAACGGACCGTCCAGGTTCGAATCTTGAATTAGGTCGATCATATAATTGCCCTTTTCAGGTATGCGGTTGGCAGTTGTAAAACCAATTACCACCTCTCCACTGCCATGTCCCATATATGAACCGGTTTTGGCAAGTCCTATTGGCGTACGCTTGATCAAACGTTTGAGTTGACGGTCTGAAAGTGGCAGATCTGTCGCGACAACAATTATTATTGAGCCTTTCTCCACTTCATTTTCAGTAGCTTGAATTGCTTTGATCTTTGCACCAAAAGGCTGTCCTGAGATCATAAAATCTTCCAATGACCCGTGATTTGAAAGTACAAGCACTCCAATAGTATAGGTTATACCCTCAATATCCATAAGCCTTGAAGCAGAACCGATACCGCCTTTAAGTTGATGGCAAGACATCCCTTTTCCTGCTCCAACATCCCCTTCAACAAAGTCGACAACACTTGCTTCATAAGCTGAAAACACTTCTTCCTCACCGACTGCACGATGAACGATATCATTCAAATATGCGTCATTACATTCACACACAATAGGATTATATGATTTTAATTCCACGTTATCTCTCGCACATCGTTTAACCATAAGCTCAACTGCAGCGTCGTGCACTCGTCCTATGTTGAGAGTATTGGTTAAAAAAATGGGACTTTCGATGACTCCAAGCTCATCAATCTGCATTAGACCTGTACTTTTCCCATAGCCATTGATCACGTGCGCGGCCGCTGTGAGTTTGGTCACAAACGGATTGTCTTCACACGGAATAACGACTGTCACACCAGTTTTATTTTGATTGGTATCCACAGTAAAATGCCCTACTTTGACCCCGTGGACGTCTGTGATTTTATTCAACTTTCCTTTTGGATACCTTCCGATTTTAAAACCGTAATCTGTGATACGCATTTGCTTCATCGTTCATATCTCCTTACAGTAATTTGATTAAAACGGCCATACCAATACAATCAAGGGTGCTCCTATAATAATGACCAATATTGAAAGAGGCAAACCAACCTTCCAATAATCTCTGAACTGATATCCGCCTGGTCCCATGACAAGCATATTGGATTGGTGACCTATTGGTGTCAAAAATGCTGATGAAGATGCTACACAGACACTCATTAAAAGCGGATCCGAAGATACTCCCATAAATGATGCTAAACTTAGCGCTATCGGGGCCATCAAAACAGCTGCTGCAGCATTGTTGATTAGATTCGTCAACAACATAGTCAATGTCATCAGTACAACTATCGTATAAAGTGGTGAAAAATTCATAGAAACCTGAACCAGAAAATTCGCAATCGTATCTGAACTGCCACTGCTTTGAAGTGCTCCACCCACTGGTAAGAAAGCACCTAGCATTATGATTGTAGGCCACTCTATCGCATCATAGAACTCCCTTGCATTGATAATTTTAAATAAAACCATCAAAAGTGCTGATAATGTAAATACTATCTGTACAGGGAGAACACCGAATGTGGTCAAACTTATTGACGTTATAAAAATTCCTAATGCAAGATACTGTTTCATCTTGGATTTGTTGTTTTTGATTGAAACACCACGCTCTGCCAGAGGCAAACATCTCAATTTTGAAAATGTATCCTGTAGCATACTTTCTGGAACTTGAATCAACAAAATATCACCCGATCTGAATCTAAACGACTTCAATCTTCTTATGGAAGATGTTCCCTTTCTGGATACTGCAACCAGATTGATATTGAATCTATTTCTAAGCTGGGTTTCCACAGCATTTCTTCCTATCAAAGGTGAATCCCCTCTAAGTACAACTTCCACCAAAGCTAAATCCTTTATCGTAAATTCCTCACCTGAACCCAATTCATCCAGTTTTGCGCCTTTGAGCGTCATACCAGTTTTTTCAACCAACTCAACCAACTCGGTAGGAAGAGCCTTTAAAATAAGAATATCACCAATAATAAGTTGTTCATTAGCGAGTGGAGCAATTATTTTCCGTCCATTTCGAATAATCCCTATAACGTTGATTTCAAGTTTATAAACTGTATAGAAATCTCGTAATGTTTTTCCTATCATTTTACAGTTGCTTGATACCAAGACTTCTGACAAATACTCATCAATATCAAAAAGTTTTTCGTTTTTGCTTGTCCGTCTATGAGGAATCAATCTCCATCCGATAAGAGTCATATAAAGGATTCCAATAATAACCATCACAATTCCGACAGGTGCAAAATCAAAAAAAGCGAATGGCTCCATACCTGCCTCTGTTCTATATATGGAAATAATCAAGTTGGGAGGTGTTCCGATTTCTGTCATCATGCCACCCAATAACGATGCGAAGGCAATTGGCATCAAAAATAATGAAGGTGGTAATTTACTATCTTTTGCTACAGTGATAGCAATTGGCATAATAAGCGCAAGTGCACCAACATTGTTCATAAATCCCGAAATAATTGCAGTTACAAGCATCAAACTGAGTAGCTTTACAGATTTTTTTTGGGTACCTCTATTGAGTAAAATAACTAAATAATCTATCGCACCAGTCTTTACTAGTGCACTGCTGATCACCAATATCGCAGCAACTGTGATTACAGCAGGATGACTGAATCCTAAAAATGCTTCTTCTGGCATTATCACACCAGTGATAACCAATACAAGCAATCCTAAAAGCGCAACGAAATCATATCTGATTCTACCATCAATAAACAGAAGCATTGCAATTGCTATGACTGTGAAAACTATAATTTGCTGTCCCATCTCTACCTCCGTTATTCACCTGTTGCCAATAATTATAGCATTCCAGTTGAACTGTATCAATAAATACCCGAAGATGGACGCCATTACGCTATAAAAAATAAGAGCATGCTCTACAGCATACTCTTATCTTAATATGATTGCTATTTTGCAATGTCAACAGCTCTCAATGTGTTATCTGGTGTATAAGTTCCCTTAGTTCTCAAATCATCAGCGAGAAGATTTCTTAAAAGTGGTTCGCTATAAGGATTTGACCATTCAAAATTGCCTAATGTCTTAAAGTTGTCTTGTCCACCTGCCAAGAAATCATTCGTTACAACCGAATATTCTTTTTCAAGATCAAGCATCGTACCATCAGCCATTACAACTTCAACTACTCTGCTGTATTCTGGCTTTGATGAGTCATATGTGAATGTAAGTCCTGAAATTTGGATCATACCTTTGGAAAGCGTCGCACCTTGCTCGAGTACATCAAGGATATCCTTGCCAGTCATGATAGTAGTGACCGGAGTATTGTCAAATGGCATAATCTCAAACACTTTTTCCATTGTCACATCACCAGCCATGACATCGATTCGGATACCACCAGCATTTGTAAATGCTACATCCGCTCCCTTGCCTTCTCTTAAGACGTCTGCAAACCAGTTACCCGCTGCAGAAGTTGTATTATAGTCTCTTATGAGGTCTGATGCCATAACACCAACAATTTCACCAAATACAGGTGCAAGTTCAGCGTTGTACGCATCTACCATTTCTTGTATGGAAGCCATAGGTTCTATTTCAAGTTCACCTTTTCTGACTTCAATCGCCTTTGACTCACTGATTACCACTTCATCTTTAACTGTGTCATAGTATAAAGTGATGTTGCCGATTTGACGACCATTTTTGTTTGCCATAACCACAGGAATACCTGCAACCATGCCATTTACAGTATTATGTGAGTGACCACCGATTACAGCATCAACACCTGAAACGCCATTTGCAAAATCAACCAATTCACCGGTGATTTCCATGGTATCAAAATCTTGATAAGCCGGTAAATGTGATAATACGATTACAAGCTCGGCACCTTTCGCTTCAAGTTCAGGGACAAGTGCTGTTGCGATCTCAATCGGATCTTCAAAAGTATATTCTCCAACAAAATCCTTGTGTGCCGTAACTGCTGTATCAGGAGTGGACATTCCGATAATTCCCACTTTGACCCCATCAACTTCTTTGATCATGTATGGTGTAGCCCAAGACGCCAAAACACCATCTTTATAAACATTGGAAGTCAACAGTTGATATTTCGCTCCGTTTTCTTCCATAGTCTCTATAACAGTCTCAATTCCCCAGTCAAATTCATGATTACCGACAGTTGTTGCAGTGTATCCTGCCGCATTGAAAAATGTTACAACTGGTGCACCGTAAAGTAAATTGGACATCGGAGTACCTTGGAACGAATCACCGGCATCCAAAATGATTGTGCCTTCTTCATTCATCGATGCATAATACTCGATATATGCTGCTAGTTTCGCCGCACCTGATTCATAACCACCCACTAAATTGCCGTGGAAATCATTGGTTGTCAACAAATCAATCTTTTTAACCAAATTGACATTGAGTTTGTCTCCTGCGAAAATCAGGTTAGGGTTCTCAATCCCATTGACCTTGGCTAAAGTTTCATAATCCATGCCATGGTCCTTTGCAATTTTCCATAACATATCACCGGATTGAATCACATATTCCGAAGCATATGCGGGCATTAAGCCAAGTACTAGAACCAATACCATCAAAATAGAAATTTTTCTTTTCAAATTGCGCCTCCTCTTGTACATATAAAATAATTGTTATGGGTCTCATGGTATTATTCTATAGTTTTAATGGTGTCACTGCAATCCTTTAAGACATTTTTGTAACATTTTACTAAAGTTTTTTTTATTGCTATAATAATGTTAGAATAAAATAAAAACAAAAAGGAGAACTTATCGTGAAAAAAAGTTATATAGCAGCCATAATCGTCATCATCCTTGCGGCGGGAGCAGCCTTCGCCACACCTTTTATCGTCGGCAAGTTAGCTGAAATGAATCCAGCCACACATGTACTTTATGCTATGAAGAAAACCGGAGAAGTTGAAAAAACCAATGCTACAGCTACCATGACCATGTCTGTCGATGAAGCTGCAGCTGAGGAACTGGCTATATTTGAGTTTTCAGAAGATCCTACGGCAATGGCCAATTACATGAATTCCATACTGACCAATTTTGGAATAGTCTATGATATGACCTATGCACGTGACCAGTCGACATTTCCTACATACATGGACTATGATATCTCTATGAATTATAAGAATGATCCCTTGCTCAATATGAGTATGATCTTTGAGCCTTGGACCATAGCATTCGGTTCAGAGCAACTGTTTGATCGCATGTTCTCATATGATATGAAAAGTGAAGCAGATCAAATGGACTTCAACCAATATTTGGCCATCATCTATGAAGATGATGATGCTCTCTACAAATCAGCTGAGAAGAATTTCAAGCAGTATGAAGACTTTTTTATGGAGTATCTCGAAGAGTCATTGACGAAACTCGAGGATGGAACACTTGAAACCACATATGACGGTAAGGTGAGCACTCACAAAGTGGATCAATATCTTTTACCTGTAGACATGAAGGTTTTATTCGAAAAAATGGAAACTCTCATTGTCATGTTCAAGGATGACGAAGCTATGCAAGCACTAATTAAGGACCGTGTATACAAAGTCGTTGACACTTTTGTAGAATCAGGCGACTACCTGAAACTCTCCATGACCGAATCAGAAGCGAAATCCATGCAATCATCTTTGAAAGCCAGTTACGATGAAGAGTTCGACAAAATGCTGGATGAGATGATCAACTCCTATAGTACAATTGGCACAGAATATGATGACATGGGAATATCGATGAACTATGACCTGCTTATAAAGATAGATTCGAACAATCTGATCAGAGCAATGGAAATCGATATGCTTTCAGCATTTATCCGCATGAAACAAATCTATACTTATAACGCTTTCGATGGCGATGTAGTTATCAGTTCCATTGAAACCCAAAACACAGAAGACATTAAATCGCTCATGGAAGACGACCAAAAGACTTCCGAGATTGCCCAAACTCTAATCACCAACGCATATTCCAATATCTTGGGAAGCAAAGCTTTCAACTCTTTGATGACCGATCTTGAAGTCAATGCCCAGCAGTTGCCAGAAGCTGAACGTACTGAAATCCTTAACGGAATCGGTGAAATGATGCAAATGATGCCATTCCTCATGCAAGGACTATAAAATCAATTTATAACTTACCAAAAGAAAAAAGCCAAATTGGATCTTCCCGAAAGGACAGATACAATTTGGCTTTTGCGCATTATTAAATGCAAAATTTATTGAATTTTAAGAAGGCTAATTAAGCTTGTACCAAAACCGCCGCTTTTTTCTTTTTAAACTGTGTAAAGATAGCGATTCCGAGTAAAGCAGCACCAATGGCATTGAAAATCGGGCTTGTTGTTACCAGCATTACACCCCCAACAATGAAGAAAATTCTCTCTATTGGATTCATCTCTGTCTGGAAGTAACCTGTCAACCCTGAAGCCACAGCAATGATTCCAATGACTGCAGTAACCAGTATGAAGATCAAGTGGCCTATGGTTACATCAATCAACAATAACTCCGGACTGTAGACGAAGATATACGGGATAATGAATGCCGCAATAGCAAGCCGCGAGGCTTGAATCCCCGTGCGCATTGGTTCTGACTTGGCAACCCCTGATGCCGCAACTGCCGCAAGTGCAACAGGTGGCGTAACATCTGCGATGATTCCAAAATAGAACGCAAACATGTGAGCTGCTAGAATTGGGACGTCAAGTAACAATAATGCAGGTGCCGCAATTGTAGCTGTTATAACATAATTCGCAGTAGTTGGAACACCAATACCTAAAATCAGCGAAGTGATCATCGTGAACACAAGCGTCAAGAACAGATTCCCATTAGCGACACTAACAAGTAAAGAGCCCATTTTAAGACCAAGACCTGTTTGAGTAACCACACCGATTATGATACCGGCAGTCGCACAAGCCGCAATAACGGTAAGAGCACTTCTTGCACCTTCGACAAGTCCTGCAAAAATATCTTTAAGTGATAACCTTGTCTCTTTTTTGATTGCAGAAACCAAAATCGCCGCAACAATAGCACCGAGAGCAGCTCGAATTGGAGTGTATCCAGAAACAAGGAAGTAAATGACAATAATGATCGGGAGCATCAAATGCCCTCTCTCTTTAATGACTTTTCCCGCTTTAGGCAATTCCTCTTTGGACATTCCTTTAAGTCCTTGTTTTTTGGCTTCATAATGGACACCAGCCCATACGCCAAAATAGTATAACGCAGCTGGAATTACTGCTGCTGCAATTATAGTGACATACGGAATATTTGTGAATTCAGCCATCAGAAACGCTGCGGCTCCCATGATAGGTGGCATCAATTGGCCACCTGTTGAGGCAGTAGCTTCAACTGCTCCTGCAAATTCTGGTTTATATCCTAATTTTTTCATCATTGGAATTGTAAAGCTTCCTGTACCGACAACATTGGCTACCGAACTTCCCGATAATGTTCCCATCGTCGCACTGGAAATAACTGCAACTTTTGCAGGTCCACCTGGAGCGGAACCAGCAATAGCATTTGAAATATCAATAAAAAACTCACCCATCCCGGTTTTACCGAGAAAAGCACCGAACAAAAGAAACATGAATATGAATGTAGATGAAACACCGATCGGAATACCGAAGATTCCCTCAGTAGTGTAGAATAAGTGTTGTACCAAGTCATCCATAGCCACACCTCTGTGCGCTAATGGTCCTGGAATTTTTGGT
>Ga0255398_1137_pt1 | contig 10962 bp, 5 predicted proteins | sample ANMaggSeSYBR01K3_FD_182119 | JGI IMG/M metagenome (GOLD analysis project Ga0255398, IMG submission 182119) | Sediment cell enrichment communities from methane seep in Santa Monica Basin, California, United Staets - ANME aggregate JGI... | ecosystem: Environmental > Aquatic > Marine > Cold seeps >...
TCAACATCATTACAAGACCCGTTGGGCAGTCCGCCTTCCATCAGGTTCCATTCACCATCAGGCTCATCCATATAATACAGGCCGAGACTGGTGGGATAGTAAATCCGGCGTTTTTCCGGAGGGCCGTTGTGATCCAGCTCAATATCATTTAAGTGCCAGTAACGTTCGATGTTGCTTTTGTCCAGACCCGCGCTGATTTCAAGCCAGGAGAATCCACCGTCAACGGACTTCTGTATCCCGCCATCCGCTGCTGTCCAGTAAATTATTTTATTATTGTCAGGGTCAATAACTCCCGACTGACTGATATGTTTAGCGAATATGTCTGTATTACATACCTGAACCCAGGTATCCCCGTTATCGGCACTTTTCCATATCCCCCAGCTTTTTGGTCCACCACCAAAGTCGTAGCTTCTCGATGGTTTCGGCATATCGCCGATTTGATTGATATAGAGCGTATAAGGCTCTACCGGATCACCAACAATAGAGTAAGCAGTACCCACTATTGGATTGGCAATTGGCTCCCAGGTTTCTCCCTGGTCAGTGCTCCTCAAAAGAGAACCACCCATATCAGATGAATAAAACAGATGGCCGGTCGCCGGATGAACATAACCACAGGTAAGCCATCCGTGTCCGCCGGGATCGACAGGTTGCCAGACAGTCTCACAGATCGGACTGCGCCTGTTATTCTCCTGAGAATAGCCTGCCTTAAAACCTGTAAAGCTTACCAGGCATATTAAGATTAAGGCTGGGGATAATCTTTGAATTTCTCTGTTCATAGCCATGTTCCTGAGATAAATTATTATTTGTTTTCGATTGTGAGAGTTGGTTCTCCCTTTAAGTAACCCAATGAAACTAAAAACATATCAGCTTCATATAAGGTTTTTTTATAGAATTCCTCTTCAAACTTGAAAAAACCATGCTTCTGATCCTTATAAAGAAACAGATCACAGCGACTCCCCATATCTTCCATCTTATTCTTATACGATAAGGCTGTTTCAACAGGAATTAATTTATCTGCGGTACCCAAAAAAACTATTGTTGGCGGCGCTCCTTTTCTTATGTTATGTATTGGAGAAATTTCTTTATACCGTTCACCAATCCTGTCATACCCGTATCCTTCCGGTCCGTTATCAAATACAGGATTGAAAAGGATTAAAGCATCTGGCCTGGAACTGATGGATAGATCTTCCCCATCTTCCTCCAAACCGATTATATTCCCTGCCGCTGCTGCCAGATGTCCGCCTGCCGAGCCGCCTGCAGCAACAATTTTTTTCTTTTTAATATTTAGCTCCTTCGCATTTCCCCTTAAGAACCGTATAGATGATTTCGCATCTTTAACGGCATCAAAGGGTGTTGTTTTATGCTTGTTTTTAACTCTATAATCAACCAGAATGCCAATCATTCCTCTGTCTGCAAAATATTTAGCATGTGGTTCAAATTGTTTATAGCTCCCCCAGTTCCAACTTCCTCCAAAATAGAAGAGTATTGCAGGATACTTTCTGTTTTTGTTGTAATTGGGAGGGTAATGGATATATAGATACAGATCAACAGTATCAACTTGTTTGTATATTATTGTTAGTTGATTTTCCTGTTGTGTATCCTCAAGGATTGTACCTGTTGTCTGACCAAAAATATGATTTGAAAAACAGCAAAGAAAAACAGTTATCCACACTGTTGCTGCCTGGCCATTAGTGCCAGATAATTTTTGTCTGCTATTTACATCCTTCATAAATTTTAATTAAGGAAAAAATAAGGAATAAGAAGATTTTTTATCTTTTCTTAAATGATACCTCGCTTTGTAAAAAAATTGGCCTGGAGAACCCTGAATTCAAATCTATTCTCGGCTCTATTATGTCATTTCCGTTCACATCGAACCAAAAATAGAGCAAATATTCGCCTGGTTCCAATCCTTTAAAGTCAAATGTGCCTGTCTTATTGATTTCAACGACGGTTACGGGAGAACTTAGCGCGTAGGCACGTCTAACATTCAAACCAAACAGTTGTTCCCTTGTATATACACAGCCCTTTATCTGTTCATTATCCTGAAGTTCTCCTTCGATTTCCACAACCCCTTGAATCCAATCGTCACCTGTCTCTATATCATCATTCTTTATATGAATAGCTTTGATATTTTCTTTAAAATGAGCAGATACATTTAATTCGACAAAAGAAGTATCTCCTGCATTAACATTAACTGGGTTACTATAAGTTAACAACCTCTTGAATTGTCCGGATTCATAAGGTACATAATCATCGTTTACTTCCATAACATAGAGGAATCGAGTCCATGGTGCAACCCGTTCAAAGGTAAAATATCCATTCTTATCAGGTTCGGTGCGACGTCCCCAAAACCGGGGATGGTAATCCGTAACATGCCATTCGCTTCCGGCAAGTCCGACAACAAATTGTTGTTCTCCATCGTATACTATCTTACCTGAAATAGTACCCATATCCAGATCAGGATCTGCCTGCACAGAAGCAATGTATTCGGGATTGACAAGCTTGATAAGATTATCAGTGATAATTCGCCCTCTTCCCGGATCAAATATTGAGCTTTTAGACTCATACGTCACCTTCTCAATTTCCTCTAGCTCAGAGCAGATGTATCCCTTGCCCTCGCCTACGTTGGTAATAACAATATTATATTCATATCCAGCCATCTCCCTGAATCTGTCTCCCAACCGGACTGACATTTCCGCCGGAACCATACCAAAAGCTACATCATTTATAATTAGTGCCCTAAGCTGAGTCTGGGGATCACGCCAGGATTTGTCTTCCGAAGTAATATCATTTGGCTCACCGAATCGCCATTGATGAGCTTTTCCAACCGGTAGTTCTATATCCTTTGTCCGGTATAGCATGGTCGCATTTTCAGTTGTTTCAATGTCATTCAACAGTTCAAGTACCGCATGACCTACCGTAGTCATCCAGCCCTCATAGCCAAGACTGTCAATTCCGGCAATAAAATCGTCATCTACCCAGAGATCGCCACCAGAACCCATTGTGAACATAGTAAACAACGGATTAAACTCCCGCTGACCATCATGGTACATTTTGAACATTGTATTCAGGTTGTGTTCCATCTCAACAAACTGGCGTACATAACCGGGCCATCCCGGACCATGTTTGGAAATTTTATCGTCTCCCCACCAACGATGAAGATATGTGGGATGGGGAGTAAAATTGAAAAAGACACCACGCACATTATCTTCCAAATCGTCTATGCGCATTACATACAGGTTTGTACATATCTTCCCGCCAGCAGCCTGCGCCCTGTTTACAGCCAGGTATTCAGGCATTTGCTTCATTGAGAATCCGATTTTTGCCTGAAACATACCAGATAAAGCCTCATTAACAGCTTCGAGGCCCTTTTCGGCAAGAAAATCCAGAACTTTGTCAACAGGCCTTGGGTAAGAATGGTTATGGGTGGCTGCTATAATAATATCATCTTCGCTCAATATGGTACCGTTTGTTATTTTCTGCTTAATATAATTGCTTGCTTCACCCCTGAAACCAATCAGGTCGAAAACCACCAATGCTTTTGTTAAACCTTCTACCTGAAAAACCAGTGCTTTTACAAATATTTGGGTATTATAGAAAGACTCCATTGGGACTTGTTGTCCGTATGATGGTTTTGCCGGCCAGGGGGGTGCAATATTTGCGCTACCCTGACCAATTTTTATGGTTCCTTTGGCTTGCTGTACCACGCCATTATCTGACTGTAAGGCAGAAATATGAAACGGTATCAAGATAATAACGGCAAAAACTAAGACGAGTGAATAATTTTTAAAATTTCGATAAGTTTTTTTATTCATATGATTAATAATTAATGTTTAATTATCTGGCTCTCACCCCGAGACCACCAATACGGGGTGGGGTGGCAGAGGCTTTTTCCAAACGCACGTTTAATTTGCCGTTGTGATCCGGCGTCACGGGAATTGTGACCGTACAAAAACCATCTGGTACAGAAGGTTCGATAACTACGACCTTGTCATTAACAATCACCTTTACGGATCCACCTGTGCCATGGAGACGAATGAGAAGTTCATTGGATTTATCGTTCTTAGCGTTAAGAGTATATTCTAAAAACCCATTTGGGAACACACTGTTTCCTGACAACCGTACCGGACGGTTATCAAGCAATTCAAAACCGCTGCCATGCATGTATCGCTTCACCCGCCATTCATCAAGAAAGCCACCGCAAACAAGGTGATCTGTAAGATCTTTTTCCACCTTCCATTCTGCACGGGCGGCAAACTCAGCGTCGTATATTTCGCTGAAGACCTTTGCGTTTTCGTACATGGTATTTGCCATTTCCGTCACTATTCCTGATAAAAATGTTTTCCTGGCTGATCCTGCAATAACCAGGCTCTCCTTAATTGCCTGTTCCATGCGCATTGGTTGCTCTGCATTGGATTCCATATCTTCAAAGTAGGCAATGATAATTTGCGCTGATGCAAGTTGCATCCTTGTAGTAAAAGTTGCTTTGTGCCAGGCTGTAATAATCCGGTCACGTTGTTGTTCAGGAATGCGGTCCGACATTGCACTTACAGATATAAAACCATGGTCGGCTATGGTAACAGCCTCTTCCTTTTCGTTCACAATTGCCTCGCGGGTAGGGGAGGTTTTATCATAAAATACCGACCAGAGATCAACATTTGATTCCAGCGAAATACCGGGTTGGAATACCGAAAAGATACCGCCAAGCATCATCATAGAAACACTATGCTTATAGTTTTGGCTAAACATGTGGCTATCAATGTAGAACGATTTCCTGATAAGGTCCACCGAGGTTTTCATAATTGGTATCAGGTCAGGACCGGCCTCACCCCATCTCTTTACTGCCCAGTCTTGCCAGATTTCATCGCTGGAAACTTCAGGGTTTCTCAGCACCTGTGTAAAAGCATAGAGATTCATCTCATTTACAGATTCGATAGCTTTGCGGCGCCAACGGTCGATCCGGCCGGGAAATCGTGTTGCACCGTGTTCGCGTGCATAGCTGACTTCATTGACAATGAGATCAGGATAAAGACATGGCAACTCGCCAAGACCGAAGTACTCACCGATAAGGTCGAACTCGGCAGCAAGTGAAGCATTCTCTGTACGCTTCAAATAAGGGTTATCGGGAAGAACAAGGCTCCAGTCATAAGGAGTAACCTTGGTTTCTATCTCGAAAGCACACTCCTTAAGTGCCAGCTTCGCGGCTGCGGATAATACACGGTAATCTTCGTCAATAGAACCAAAAGTTCTAAAAGTAAGCGATTTACCCAATACTTCAAGTTCCTCACTGAATGTGCGAATGAGACGTGCAGCAATTTCGACCGGCGGATAACGTTCAGGGTCGGAATTATTAATCACAGAGTAATCGGCTTCGGTAAGCGTAAGTACTAATCCGTCTATTTCGGGCACAGCTTTAAAGAACCCTCGAATTTTACTACGCACGAATTGCCAGTAAACTTCGCTGTTGAAATTTATCTCACCCTTTTCATCGAGAATTTCCGGGACCGATTCCACCACTCCTTGTGGAACCCTCACTTCGCGGTGCCAATAGATAAATTTACGTCCCGAATTGTGTGATAACTCTACGATACGATTAAGCTTCTCCCTGGTATCGAGCACCTGTTCCTTGTCACATTGAGCCATAGCCTCCGGATACTCCTCAAAAAGAAGTACCCCTTCAAGGCCACCGGTAGGGCCATGACACTCACCGCACATCTCAAAGCCTTCAACGCCGTATAAATCTGCCAGTTTAATGACCTTTTCCATATAGTTCACATCCGGTGAAACAGGATGGAAGACAGACCAGTATAGTCCTGTGACCCTATTATCTTCTTCCCGGGTGCTGCTGCAACTGTTAAGCGTAGCAAGGAATACAATTGAGGCTAATAATAAAGTAGGTTTTTTCATTTTCATTGTAGATTATTTCACAAAAATTGCTTCATCAGTGAATTCTATTCCGTTCTTTACAACAATCACTTTTAGTTTATTCTCTCCTTTTTTCAGTTTAACACCGTTTGCAATAAACATAACTTCATTCAGCCCTTTTTCATGTTTAATGCTTTTTCCATTAAGATAAAACTGAGGTTCGCCGATATTTGAGTAGATCTTAAAGGATGTTGTTTTCAGAAAACGTTCTTTTAACCTTTTTTCGGAAATATACAGAACCGGTTGGTTCGACCAGTTGGCTTTATACCAGAAGAAGCCATCCTTTTTTGTTTTGCGGTCATAACTAACCAGGCCTTTATGGTTCAGTCCTTTTCGTCCGCCACGATCCCATCCAGGGACACAGAAATCAAACATATTCCACACATATGAACCCCAAATGAAGGGCCGCTTTTGTATCTGTGCCCATTGTACTTCGTGCATTCGGGTTTGATATGATTCAGGAAAAAACTGGCCAGCCGTCGGGTCTGGTTGTTTCTCAATTATTTCAGCCTGGTGTTCAACATTTGCGCCACAACCATATTCAGCAATACAGATCAGGTTGTCGGGCCGGCTTTCACGCGTATTATCCATCCATTCGGCCATATCTTCGATTTTCCCTTCATACCATCCGAAATACCTGTTTATTCCCTGCAGGTCGGTATGGAAGTTCATGGGGCGGTCCAGATTTCCCCAACCCGATACTGAAACTGTGTATCTTGATGGATCCAGTTGCCTGGCAATAGTATGCATTTGCCGTGTTAACTGTACCGGATATTCAGAGGTATTCCGGGCATATACTTCATTGTGAATTCCCCATATAATAATGGATGGGTGATTAAAATTCTGAAGTATTAATTCATAATACTGTTGTTTTGCATTTTCATCCTCCTGCCCACTCCACGCATTTACGAAGGGAACCTCAGCCCAGACTATTAACCCCAGCGTATCGCAATAGGAATAGACATAATCTGATTGTTGATAGTGGGCCAGTCTTACAGTTGTGGCACCCATTTCGTTAATAAGGTCGAAATCAGTCTTATGCTGACTGTCAGACATGGCGCTGCCATAATCTTCCCATTCCTGATGCCGGCAAACCCCGTATAACCTGTATGGTTTGCCGTTAAGTATAAATCCCTGCTCACTGTCGAAGTGATAGTATCGTAATCCCAAGGGTTGACTTACCTCATCTGCTACTTCCCCCTCTATGATTAACTGAACGGTTACTTTGTATAAGTAAGGATTTTTCTTTCCGTTCCACAACACCGGATCTTCTATCACCAAATGCTGAATAAAGTCTGTCTGGCGCACCGGAGGTAGAGAACAGGAATCTATGCTATAGATCACCTCCTGGCCTTTGGAGTCAAAAACAATAGTTTTTATATCAATCTTCTGTTTCAGGATATGACTGTTTTCCAGTTTGATCTTCAGACTGATCTCTGCTTTTTTTTCAGAAACAATATCTTGAGTAATATATACGCCCGGAGATGCAAAATCCGTTGCTGAAATATGAACCTTATCTGTAACAATAAGTGATACTGAACGATAGATACCCCCATAAACCATAAACAATCGATGGTTTACAGGAATAATATCCGGGCTGAGCTCATTGTTTACCCTGACATATATCTGATTTTCAGAGCCAAATTGAACTAAAGGTGTAATATCGAAGCAGAAAGCAGAATAGCCCCCTTTATGAGTTCCTGCCAAATGCCCATTTACATAAACATCGGCTACCTGGCCGACTCCTTCAAAGCGCAGATATATTTTTTTATTTCGAATGGTCTTTTCTGCAAAGAATGATTTCCGGTACCAACCGGTACCACGGTAAACCTCGCCTCCGGATTGTGCGTCTTTATCATTCCAGGTATGAGGTAAATCGACTTTTTGCCATTGTGCAATACCGGTAGATAATGTTTTTTCAATATCAGTTTTAATAAAGTCCCATGATTCATTTAAAGGACGAATTTCCCGGCCTGATGACTGACCAAAAGCAATTCCAATTGAATTGAGTAATACAATTAAGCATAATACGTGTATCTTAAATACCATAATTACTATCTCCTTTTTATTTTCCAAACCGGACCCGGGACACATAGATATCACTTGGCGTTTTCCAATCCCCTGGCTTGCGAATAACCGGATAATACTCATGCATGGAATAGTCACTGATCACATATTCATCTCCGTACTGAACTACCCCTGAATAGCTGCTGTCACCAGCGCTTAACAGCTCTATCACCAGGCGGGGCCGGACTCCGTCTATAACAAAAATACCTGTTCTAAGGCCATGATGATATGCCTCGACGCGGGCCGGATCTGCTTTGTCCATCCTGGCATCATCACCGGAATTGAAGGCGTTCCAATCCTTACGCAAGTCTCTGAATCCATCATCTGACTGAGAACAATACCGGCCGGTAATCATAAGTCTTTCACCCACTTTAAACACATTTGGCGCATGAATAAGACGTCCGGATGAAACAGTTTCCCATCTATCCTCATCAGGGAACCATGTTGAAATGAGCAGTTCATGGTTACTTCTCTGTCCGGTCCGGGAGAAGGCGGTAAGCCTGTCATTAACTACAAAAAGATCTGTCTCACCACCCTCTGTTTCAAAAGGGAGAATATGAGATATCACCTTCCATGTGCGTCCATCTTCACTTGAAAACAGCTTCACTGCGGCATCTTTTTTTATCCTCCAGGGGTAGCCGGCAGAAACATACTCTCCGTGCCACTCGCGGGGGCGCCAAAGGATACATTGAGCACACGGAAAAGGCTCACCCCACTTGCCCTCACCAAGTCTCTCAAAACCATAAGTGACCCTTTTGGGGTAGTCGTCAGGCCAGTCAGAAGTTTTTGTACACGGTACATATACGAGAAGTGATCCGTCCGCCTGAAAAAATTTAGGATCCCGGTTGTCAAGTCCCTCTTTTTTCAAAACTGCATCTTCATGCCAGTTTATTCCGTTATGCGAGCGCAGAATCATCATTACCTCTGACCGGGAAGTGGTATGCTCCGGGATACCATGACATTGTCCGCTGCGAAAAACAACGAAAAACTCACCTTCAAAATAAGTAAGATCTGTGAAAGCATTATGTTTGGTTAAAGGGTTCCCTGCATCCGAATAAACCTTCCTATAATCATTCAGAGTTGGATTGGGATAATTATCTACTCCCATTAAAGGCAGCAGTTCTCCGGCAATAAAAGGCGCCATGGCTGATTGTGCTACGGCATCGGGAAGCCAGCCTTCAAAAAGATGGTCGTAGGCCAGGCGGTTATCCAAAAAGTATTGAAAGAAGTCGATAAGAGGAAGTGATTTTTCTTTTGCCAGATCACGGATAGTCTGAACAAGACCGGACAAGTGAGCCTGGCGCAGGCGTAGCTCTTCCATTGTGCACTTGACAGTCATTTTCTCCGATACCGGTGGAGGGGTCAACAGAACTATATTTACTTTTTCTTCTTCGATCCGGTTCACTATTTTTTCCAGATCCTCTTGAAACTTATCTGCCTGCACACCCGCTAGTGCATCATCCATACCGAACATCACCAGCACATAGTCAGGAGAGTGGGAGAGTACATCATCTTCCAACCGGGCTGCCCCATTAGCGACTGTGTTACCCGTTGCCCCTGCACCAATAACTTCAACATCGTCTTCAACCCAATCGGTGAGGATTCTCTCCAGGATTGCTCCCCAGGTTTGGGTTTTTCGCACCATGTTTACTTCAGTGGTTTCCCATTTGAAACACTCCTGTAACACATCGAGTTTGGCTGATGTCCCTTCCGTCACCGTACCACCAAAAGCGATAACTGTGACCTTATTATCTTCTTCTTGCATGATGCCGCAACTGCTAAGGGTAGCAAGAAATGCAATAATTGCAACAAGTCTTATCATCATATTCACTTTTAATTAATTCTCACTTTTAACTTCTTCTCTTCAAATCTAATCCTCCACACATAAATATCAGATGGTGTCGTCCAGTCTCCCGGACGTTTTATTTCCGGATAGTATTCGTGCATTGAATAGTCACTGATCACATACTCATTTCCATATTGTACCACCCCGGTGTAGCTGCAATCCCCTGCACTGAGAAGTTCCAAAAGTAAACGCGGTTTATTACCGTCCATTAAAAACAAGCCGGTACGTAAACCATGATGATACATTTCTACTCGTTGTATATCCGCCTTTCCTTCTTTTGCAGGATCACCGGAAGTGAACAATCTCCAATCCTTCTGCAATTCCAAAAATTGTTTATCCGAGTAAGACATATACCTGCCGGTTATCATAAGTCTTTCACCAACATTAAACACATTTGGTGCATGAATAATGCGTTCGGATGAAACTGTTTCCCAGCGATCATCATCAGGAAAATAGGTAGAAATCAGCATTTTACTATTACTTCTTTTTTCCGCCCGGGAAAAAGCTGTAAGCTTGTCGTTTTCCACCAGCAGGTCTGTTTCATTAGCATCAGTCTCAGATGGGAGAATAATTGAGATCCCCTTCCATGTTCGTCCATCTTCACTGGAAAGGAGTTTCACAGCAGCGTCTTTATCCGGCCAGGCATAAGGCGCCACAACATACTGCCCCTGCCATTTCTTTGGCCGCCAGAAAAAACAAGAAGCACACTCAAAGGGTTCACTCCACTTTCCATAGTCAAGTCGCTCAAAGCCATAAGTTACAAGACGTGAGCGATTTGGCTTTTTAGAAACCAGGGTACATTCCGAATAAACAATGAGTCGCCCGTCATAAGTTTGTAGAAATTTAGGGTCACGACTATCCCGACCTTCTTTTTTCAAAACGGCATCTTTGGTCCAGTGAAAACCATCCTCAGAGCGTAATACTATGATCACTTCTGACTTTGCAGTTGTATAGTCCGGGATACCATGACATTGTCCGCTGCGAAAAACAACGAAAAACTCACCTTCAAAATAAGTAAGATCTGTGAAAGCATTATGTTTGGTTAAAGGGTTCCCTGCATCCGAATAAACCTTCCTATAATCATTCAGAGTTGGATTGGGATAATTATCTACTCCCATTAAAGG
>Ga0255398_1148_pt1 | contig 10951 bp, 10 predicted proteins | sample ANMaggSeSYBR01K3_FD_182119 | JGI IMG/M metagenome (GOLD analysis project Ga0255398, IMG submission 182119) | Sediment cell enrichment communities from methane seep in Santa Monica Basin, California, United Staets - ANME aggregate JGI... | ecosystem: Environmental > Aquatic > Marine > Cold seeps >...
TAACAGCTTCTAACCCAGGCAGCATGTCAGCAACCAGCAAGGTCGCTTGTTCAACCGTTTTATTCATCTTCCAATTTCCAGCAACTAAAGGTTCTCGCATTAAACTCTCCAATATTTATATTCACCAATTATAACAATAATTAGTTCATTAAAATCAAATCATAGTATAAAACTATCATTGACGCTATCAAATTTATTAGTTATCATGGTGAGTAACTGGGTTGATCGGGTAGCCGCAGTTCAACTATTGAATTGAGGAAAGTCCGTACTCCACAGAGCACGAAACCGGGGAAATCCCGGGACGGGGCAACCTGTCGGTTAGGGCCACAGAAATATACCGCCTGAAAAGGTAAGGGTGAAATGGTGGTGTAAGAGACCACCGGAAACTGCAGTAATGCGTTTGCCAGGTAACCCCTTTCGGGAGCAAGGTCAAATAGAAACAAAACTTCAAGCTGCTCGCTTGATCAGCGTTAAGCTGATTGTTTCAGGTAGACCGCATAGACAGATGGCTATCCAGGTATGAGAATACCGGACAGAATACGGCTTATAGGTCAACCCAGGCTAAAGGAGAAAAAATGTCAGTATTACACAAATTTTCCGCAAACAAAGATCAATTTCAATGGGAAGGTGTTGAAAGTCTTCCCTTAAACATTGAAGGAATTCAATCTGCTACCAAACATATCCTGGTCGGTGAAAAAGAAGGTGCGCCTAATTCAATCATGAGATATTTCAGTCTGGCTCCAAACGGCCACAGCAAATTAGAAAGGCACCCCCAAGAACACGAAGTATTAATCATTCAAGGAAAGGGAAAAGTCAAGATTGGAGAAAATGATTTTTTTGTTAGCCCATTTGATGTGGTTTTCATAGATGGAAATGAATTACATCAATTTTCTAATCCGTTTGATCGTCCATTTGGTTTCATTTGTGTAATTCCCAGAAAAACATAATTACGCTAACCAGATCGGTTGATGAAGACAGTAAGTATACTGGGGAAGTATCACCTTTAATGGTGAAGGAGTTTTGTAAATATGTGATTATTGGCCATTCTGAACGGCGCGGCTATTTTGGAGAAACGGATGAGACTGTGAATTTTAAAGTGAAATCTGCGTTTACACATGAATTATTGCCAATTGTTTGTGTAGGAGAAACATTGGAACAATATGAAGAAGGAAGGACGAAAGCAGTAGTCTCTAACCAAGTAAAAAAGGATTTCGAAGGAATAGATTTAAGCAGCGCAGAAAATTTGATTGTTGCCTATGAACCGATCTGGGCAATCGGCACTGGAAAAGCCGCCAGCCCGGAGCAAGCGAATGATGTCATTAAAAATGTGGTTCGCAATAGCCTGTCCTCTTTATTTGGCGGAGAGATCTCAGAAAAGATCAGAATTCTTTATGGGGGTTCAGTAAAGAGCCAAAATGCGGGTGAATTCTTCTCACAAACTGATATTGATGGTGGGCTTATCGGTGGAGCGAGTCTGAAACCAGAAGATTTCGTAAAAATTGTTGAATCTGCTGCATAATTAATAAATAAAAAGGCTGGTGATAAACCAGCCTTTATTATTTAACCAGTACCAAATTGCCTGTCACCTGCATCACCAAGGCCGGGAACAATATATCCAATCTCATTCAGGCGTTCATCAATTTGCGCAAGATAAATCGGGACATCGGGATGATTTTGATGAACATGGTGTATGCCTTCAGGGGCAGCGATGATTCCAATGAATTTGATTCGCTGAACACCCCACTGCTTAAGAACATCGATTGTTGCAGAGGCTGATCCGCCAGTAGCGAGCATTGGGTCAAGAATCAAACAAACACCAACAGATGGGCTGACAGGGAGTTTGTTGTAATACTCTACAGGTTTTAACGTTTCTTCATCTCGAAAAATCCCAATATGCCATACTTCCGCCGATGGCATTAATTCCCAAATACCTTCAACTATTCCCAAACCAGAACGGAGAATTGGAACTAACCCGATTTTTTCAACCAACTCCACTCCATTTGCTTTTGCTAAAGGAGTTTGTACTTCAATGTTCCTAACTAATAAATCGCTGGTTGCTTCGTAGGTTAACAAACCGGCAATCTCTTTGATCAACTCCCTGAATTTCTTGGGTTTAGTGGTTACATCTCTTAGTTTAGTTAGTTTATGTTTAATAAGTGGATGCTCAGAAATGAATACATTTTCCATCGGTTCTCCGTAATTAAATAATTAATGTACATAATATCAAACAAATATGGTTATTGGCAATACCTATCAGTAGGTATAATAGCAAGAAGAAATTAATAACTAATATGCAAACATCTGAAAATCGTTTAAATAATCCTGAAAACCGAAAAGAAGACTCTTTCGGAAATAACCTGCGCCCAAAATTTTTGTCAGAGGTTATTGGACAAAGCCAGCTTAGGGAAAACCTTTCGATTCTATTAGAGGCTGCTAAACAACGTTCTGAAGCATTGGACCATGTTCTCTTTTATGGTCCACCTGGGTTGGGTAAAACTACATTAGCACACGTACTTGCTAACGAGATGCACGTAAATATTAAAATTACAGCTGGACCAGCAATTGAACGACAGGGAGACCTGGCAGCGATTCTAACGAATCTTAAAGGGGAAGATGTACTCTTCATCGATGAGATCCACCGCTTAGGAAAAGCAGTGGAGGAAATTCTTTATCCTGCAATGGAAGATTTCGCATTGGATATTGTTATCGGAAAGGGACCTTCTGCTCGTTCGGTTCGATTGAAATTACCGCGGTTTACGGTAATTGGAGCAACCACCCGCTTAGCTCTTATCAGTTCACCTTTGCGGGCGAGATTTGGTGTGGTACATCGGGTTGATTATTATGATGAACAATCTCTTATTCAAATCATCAAGCGGGCATCTGGGCTTATGGGATTAGGTTTTGAAGAATCGGGGGTAGAAGAGATTGCAAAAAGATCCCGGGGAACACCACGAATTGCATTACGATTACTCCGGCGTGTACGAGATTTTACAGAAGTGAGAGGAAACGGGCAGATTACCAGTGATGCATCAGTCGAGGCTTTAGGAATGCTCAGCATTGACCAACTGGGTTTAGATGAGATCGACAGGATGGTCCTTTTGACAATTATAAAAAAATATGGCGGCGGGCCTGTTGGGCTGAGTACAATCGCGGCTTCGATCAGCGAAGAACCCGATACGATTATGGATGTAGTTGAACCTTACTTGCTGCAACTTGGATTTTTGAGCCGTACTGCACAGGGCAGGATGGCTACTGAGAAAGCATACCAACATCTAAAGCTTCCATACAATAGAAAAAAATCTCAACCATCGCTACTGAAATAATGTGAAAACAGAATCATTTAATTATTCTCTACCCCCCTCCCTCATAGCGCAAACACCAATTGAGCCGAGGCATAATTCAAGGTTGTTAGTATATAATCGTTCTTCCAAGGAAATTACTGAGGATATTTTTAAAAACTTAAGGGCATATTTATCTCCGGGTGATTTGCTTGTAATTAACAAAACCAAAGTTATCCCTGCCAGGATATTTGGGAAGAAGGTCACAGGTGGAAAAGTTGAAGTCCTTTTGCTAAAAAAGCTAGATGATTTTTCCTGGGAAGTGTTGATTGGTGGAAAGAATGTGTATAAGGGGGTGGAGATCCAGTTTGAAAGCAGTTTGTCCGGGGTGATTACGGATGTTCTGTTTCGAGGGAAGAGAATTCTCAAATTCTCAAAACAGGTAGAGCCATTTCTAAAGACTATCGGGCAGATGCCCCTTCCGCCATATATTCATAAAAAGCTTGGAGATCAGGAGCGATATCAGACCATTTATGCGGAAAATGAGGGGTCTGCGGCGGCACCAACTGCGGGGCTGCATTTTACGAATGAATTAATTTCTGAGCTTAAAGATTATGGCATCATCTTTGCGAAAATAATTTTACATGTGGGCCTGGATACATTCGCTCCTGTAACCGAGAGTGATATTGAAGAACATATTATTCATTCAGAGTGGTGTCAGATAACAGGTTTTGAGATAGATAAGATTAATAAAGCACGAAATGAAAATCGCAGAATCATTGCTATCGGAACAACTTCAGTTAGAACATTGGAAACAGCAGATCGTTATAGAACATCAAAGGGATCTTTGAAAGCATTTTCCGGCCCTACCGATCTTTATATTTTTCCAGGATATAAGTTTAAAGTTGTGGACGCAATGATTACCAATTTTCATTTACCAAAATCTACTCTACTAATGTTAGTAAGCGCATTTACTGGACTGGAGACAATAAAATCCTGTTATCAACACGCAATACGAGAGAATTTCCGTTTTTATTCATTTGGTGATGTTATGTTTATTTTCTAAATATGATACAAGAAGCTAAACTTTGGGATGCCCTTAATTCAGAAATAATAGAATGCCGTACTTGCCCTCGGCTGGTTGAGTGGCGCGAAAAAATAGCTCGGGAGAAAAGGCGCGCTTTTAATGGGGATACCTATTGGGGAAAACCAGTACCCGGGTTTGGCGACCATAAAGCGCGAATTTTAGTTCTGGGTCTAGCACCTGGCGCGCATGGTTCAAACAGAACCGGAAGGATGTTTACTGGTGATGCTTCCGGGGGTTTTCTATTCCCATCGCTTTTTGAGGAGGGATTTACCACCAAAGCTGTATGTACATCAGCCAATGATGGGCTTCAATTAAAAAAGATATTTATCACAGCTGTATGTAGATGTGCGCCCCCTGCTAATAAACCCACTCGTAGCGAACAACTCAATTGCAGGGTATATTTATTAAGGGAATTATATTTATTAGAGAATGTTAAAGGAATAATTGCTTTGGGAGAAATAGCATTTAACAATGCGTTTGATATTATAAAAAACCTTTATGAGATTCAAGTTAATCGCCGGCCAAAATTCGGGCATGGAGAATTTTTTACTTGGCTAAATATTCCTATTTGGTTGTTAGCATCATACCACCCCAGTAGACAAAATACGCAAACTGGCCGGTTGACAAAAGAAATGTTTTCCATGATTTGGTCCCGAGCTAATCGATTAATTAATTGATGTTTTTTATAATCTAAATCTGATCTCGGAAGATACAAAAACTAAAGGGTGAATTTGGAGTAAACAAATGAAAACGATCGGAATTATTGGTGGAATGTCATGGGAATCATCAATTGAGTATTATCGCATAATTAATGTAGTAACACGTGAAAAATTAGGCGGGTTACATTCAGGAAAATCTATTATGGTCTCTGTAGATTTTGCGCCAATCGAAGAAATGCAAAAAAATAATAAATGGGGAGAGCTAACCGACGTGATGGTTAATGCTGCAATCCAATTGGTTTCAGGTGGGGCAGATTTTATCGTGATAGCTACAAACACGATGCATAAAATGTATGAAGCGGCCCAGCGCGCAGTAAATATACCAATTCTGCACATTGCAGATGCAACTGCTTTTCGGGTAAAAGAACAGAATATTCATACCATTGGTTTGCTGGGAACTATTTTCACGATGGAAATGGATTTTTATAAAAAGCGGTTAATTGACAACTTCAAACTTAATGTAGTAGTACCAGAAAAGAAAGACAGAATGATTGTCAATCAGATTATCTACGAGGAACTGGTATTGGGGGAAATTAAACAAGAGAGTAGAGACGAATATATCCGAGTTATGAAGAAACTGGTTAAGCGGGGTGCTGAGGGGATTATTTTAGGATGCACAGAGATCTCTTTATTGGTTGGAGCGAATGATACTTCTGTCCCAGTTTTTGATACGACGAGGATCCATGCGGAAACTGCAGTAGAGATTGCGTTGGGTGAAAAAAATATATGAACATTATGTTGATTTTGGAAATAACAAAGCGGGCAGATTATTTCTGCCCGCTTAAAAGTAAGTAGTATTTGTTATTTTCTTAGCGCTTGCCAACCCGCATAACTGGCTGTGTCTCCTAATTCTGCTTCAATTCTTATTAATTGATTGTATTTAGCTACACGGTCAGAACGCGCTGGAGCACCGGTTTTGATCTGGCCAGTATTTAGTGCAACAGCCAGATCAGCGATAGTTGTGTCTTCTGTCTCACCTGAACGGTGCGATATCACTGTACGCCATCCAACTCTATGGCTTAATTCAACAGCTTCAATTGTTTCCGTGAGAGATCCAATCTGATTTACTTTGACTAATAAAGCATTGCATGCTTTTTCATCGATGGCTTTTTGAACCCGGATGGAGTTTGTGACAAGAAGGTCATCTCCAACGATTTGAAGGCGATCACCTAATTCTTCTGTCATCTTTGCCCATCCCTCCCAATCATCTTGCCCTAAACCGTCTTCAATAGATACGATTGGGAATTGGTCAACCCATGATTTCCAATAATCAACCATTTGGTCGGGGTCAAGTTTCTTACCTTCTGTGCGTAAATTGTAGATCTTCTTTTCCTCGTCGTAAAACTCGGAGGCAGCAGGATCCAGGGCAATTGCGACATCTTTGCCGGCTTTAAAGCCCGCTTTCTCTATTGCTTCCAAGATGACCTCTATTGCCTCAACGTTGGCTTTCAAATTGGGTGCATATCCCCCTTCGTCACCTACAAGGGTAGCATACCCATGTGATTTGAGGACAGATTTCAATGAGTGGTAGATCTCTGCTCCCCAGCGTACGGCTTCCTTGAAATTAGGAGCACCCAAAGGCATAACCATAAATTCCTGGGCATCAGTGGACTGCCAGGCAGTATGGGCGCCGCCATTGAGGATATTCATCTGGGGAACAGGTAATACATGTGCGTAAACTCCTCCAATATAACGGTAGAGGGGTAGGCCCAAGGAATTGGCAGCTGCTTTTGCTACAGCAAGACTTGTTCCCAGGACAGCATTGGCGCCGAGATTGGCTTTATTGGGTGTGCCATCAATTTTCAACAGTTCTTTGTCGATCGCAATTTGGTCTGTTGCATCCCAACCGATTAATTCATCGACAATCTGTGAATTAACGTTATTGACTGCTTTGGTAACTCCTTTGCCGCCATAACGTTTTTTGTCACCATCACGCAATTCCAAAGCCTCGTGAATTCCGGTTGATGCTCCAGAGGGCACTGCTGCACGGCCAAAGCTTCCATCTTCCAATAAGACCTCAACTTCAATGGTTGGATTGCCTCGTGAATCTAAGATTTCTTGTGCTTCAATCGATTCAATAAATGTGTACATTTTTTACCTCCTAATTAATATTTATTAGCTAAACCAGTTAAGTATAATACTGATTGCTCTGATAGCATCGGATATAAATTAGGTTTTTGTGGTGACGATTGTCTTGATAAAAGCATTGAAAAGGGGATGAGGGCGATTGGGTCTTGATAGAAACTCTGGATGAAATTGCGAACCCAGCATGAATGGATGGTCATTAAGTTCGGCAATCTCAGCCAGAATGCCATCTGGAGATTGTCCGGAAAAAATCATGCCTGCTTTTTCCAACTCATCGCGATACGTGTTATTTACTTCATATCTATGGCGATGGCGCTCCTCGATCAGATCTTTTGAATATGCCTTAAATGCGATCGTATTCTTTCTCAGTTTGCAGGGGTATAAGCCGAGACGCATTGTTCCCCCTTTATCAGTGATTTTCCTTTGCGCTGGTAAAAGGTCAATAACTGGATATGGTGTATCTTTGAAGAATTCAGTAGAATTTGCCTGTAGATAATTAAGAACATTTCTGGAAAATTCAACTACCATGAGCTGCATTCCTAAACACAAACCAAGGAAAGGGATTTTGTTTTTACGAGCATATTGGATGGCTTGAATTTTCCCTTCAATTCCGCGATCGCCAAACCCCCCTGGCACAAGAATGCCATCTGCTTTATGAATCAGGTCCCAACCAATATTATCCTCAAGTTTTGCGGAAGGAACCCACAGTATCTCAACTTTCGCATCCTGGTTTAAACAGGAGTGTTTTAATGCTTCTTTAACGCTCATATAAGCGTCATGAAGCTCAACATATTTTCCAACCAATGCGATATTTAAGTGATATTGAGGGTTATTTCCTGTCACAATGATCTTTTCCCAATCTCTCCAATCTGGTTTGTTTCTAGCACTAAGCTTGAAATAATTTAAAATTATTTCTCCAACCCCAATTTTTTCAAGATCTAATGGGACTTGGTAAAGTGATGCTGCTGTGGTCATGGGTATCACATGGTTGATCTCGACATCACAAAAGAGGGAGATTTTTTCTCTCAAAGCAAGCTCAATCGGGTAATCAGAGCGGGCGATGATCATATTTGGGGAGATACCAAGTGACCGAAGTTCCCTGACAGAATGCTGTGTGGGTTTTGTTTTTAATTCACCAGTCGCTCCAATATGAGGCAGCCAAGTTGCGTGTACAAAGAATACATTGTTCTGACCAATATCTCTTCTTAATTGACGGAGAGATTCCAGGAAAGGTAAACTTTCTATATCTCCTACGGTGCCGCCCACTTCAATAAGCACGAATTCGGCTTTTGAAGATTTGGCGACGAGATGGATCCGTCTCTTAATTTCATTTGTGATTTGCGGAATAACCTGGATCGTACCTCCCAGATATTCACCTTTTCTTTCTTTCTCGATTACTTCTGCATACACTTGACCAGAGGTCATATTTGATTCTTTGGTCAAGCGAATATCTATAAATCTCTCATAATGTCCCAGGTCTAAATCAGTTTCCGCGCCATCATCTAGTACGAATACTTCCCCATGCTGGTATGGACTCATAGTACCCGGGTCTATATTTAGGTACGGGTCGAGTTTTTGAATTACTACAGAGAAACCGCGTTCTTTTAATAACCGGCCGATTGCTGCAGCTGTTAATCCTTTTCCAACTGAACTTATTACTCCCCCAGTAAAAATAATATATTTTGGATTAATATTTTTTTTCATACCGTTTCCCTCAGTTCAAGTAAAAGATACAGGGAGGGTTCGTTTTACAACCCTCCCTGTATATAGTGATTGTTACACTTTCCTTAGGTTTATTGTGAAAATTTTATTCAAGATAAAAGAGTGTACCATAAGAAAAAAACCCCGATGATAGTCGGGGTTAAGACTATAAAATATGTTTGTTAAGCACGATGTTTCAAGGTTCGCGAAAGAATATCTGCTTGTTCAGTAGAAACACTTTTGATTTTCTTAGACCGTGATTCTTCAGCAGGTTGATCAACGTCGGCTTTTTCCATTGCCTCTCGCAGAGCAATTTCCATCACGGTAGGTTCATTTTCTTCCGGTGTTTCATTGTTCGCGGAAGGTTTGTCTTTTTTGCTTTTCTCTTTTTTGTTCCGTCGTTTTGGGCGCGCAGGTGTGATCTTGACACCCTCGATTTCATCTAACCCGGGTTGCAAAGCTTTCATGGATAACTTGATCTGTTTCTTGCGGCGGTTAAATTCGATAACCTTAGCTTCGATCTCTTCACCAACACTAATGATTTCCGATGCATCCCGAACATAACCTTGTGTAAGCTCACTTACATGAATAAGCCCAGGCCGCTCAGCCCCAATATCTACAAAGGCGCCAAATTTTTCTATTTTTGTAATCTTACCTTTGACAACCATATCGGTTTTGATTTCTCTCCACTCTAATAAAAGCGGTTCCTTCATGGTAACTTCTATACGATCATCCTGGATATTACGCACATACAAATCAACTTCCTGCCCTATTTTTAAACAATCTTCTACACGTAAGATCGGCTGTCCCTTTTCAATAATAATTTGTGAAACATGTAAAAGGGCTGGTTTTTCTACGCCAATATCAACGATCGCGCCAGCTTTATTGGTTTTAATAACTGAACCCCTTAAATGCATTTTTCTTTTTAATTGTGACGATGATGAAATTTTTGTAATAATATCTGAAGCCATTAAATAAATCTCCTGGATTGAGTCATAAGCAATCGTACATTATACACAACACATAAATAGCTGTCAATTAAACAAATACTCTAATCAGCAGTAATTTCCTCAATTGCTTTCTCAAGCTGTGTGTCGATACCGTTGTAATAATCAGTTTCGGTAAATTCGATCTCGATGTCAGGTGTAAGGCCCAGATCTTGGATCTGACGCCCATAAGGGGTTAACCAATGCGCAATTGAAATTCGAATAGCGCCATTATCCCCCTTAAGAGGAATCCAATTCTGAATCAGGCCTTTCCCGAAAGTTGTTGTACCGATAAGAATTGCACGATTATAGTCCTGCAATGCGCCAGCAGTGATCTCTGATGCGGAAGCGGTTCCCTTATTCACTAATATATATAAAGGAGTGTCCAGGGTAATAGGATCTTTGCTGGTCAGGTAATCTTTTGTGGTCCCATCTCCCCATTCTTCAATCAGTACAACCTTTTCTTCGAGGAAGATTGAAGTGATATCAATGGCTGAATCTACATAACCTCCGGTATTGTTGCGAAGATCAATGATTAAATTATCAGCACCTTGCCCAAGCAATTGGGTTACTGCTTGCGAAAAATCGTCATAAGAATTGGTCCCAAAAGTATATAATCGGATATATCCAATATGCTCATTTATGAGTTCACTTTCAACTGATGGGACGGGAATTACTGCACGAGTAATCTCGAATTCCAAGAGATCAGATTCTCCTTCACGAATGATGGTGATTAACACTTGTGTATCTGCTGGACCAAGTATTTTTCTAAGAACAAGAGAGGGGTCAAGATTAGAAACATCTTGGTTGTCAATTTTTTTCACCACATCACCAGGTTTTAAGCCGACATCTTCGGCTGGAGAATTTGGCATTGGACTGACAATTATAAGGAACTCACCGCTTGTATCAACCCAGGCGCCTATCCCTGTATATTCTCCTTCTAATGGTGCATTTTGCTCTCTGAATTCTTCTGGATCAAGATATGCCGAATATGGATCCCCTAAACTTCCCATCATCCCCTGGATAGACCCATGCATCATATCTATATCATTAACCGGTTGTTCAAGATATTGGTCATGAACGATTTCCCATGCT
>Ga0255398_1149_pt1 | contig 10873 bp, 7 predicted proteins | sample ANMaggSeSYBR01K3_FD_182119 | JGI IMG/M metagenome (GOLD analysis project Ga0255398, IMG submission 182119) | Sediment cell enrichment communities from methane seep in Santa Monica Basin, California, United Staets - ANME aggregate JGI... | ecosystem: Environmental > Aquatic > Marine > Cold seeps >...
TGGAAAAGTTCTAGCAAAGCATAAAAAGAAGAATAATAGTATTATCCATTCTGGTCATTATCTGCCTTGCACTTGGTATTCAAAATTTCGTGATGACAAGTTCTACTGAAAATGGCAGTATGTCTGATGGCATCGTATCCGGATTCCAGTTTGGACTCATCTTTGGAATCGGCATTAGAGCCATGATCGAAATCATCATGCTCTCAAAAGCCATGAAAGATGACAAAAAAATTAAACTGCTTTACAACAAAGAAAACGATGAACGTATGAAATTCATCCGCAGCAAGGCAGGAATGCCAATGGTGATGATCACATCAGTGATGATGCTCACGGCAGCAATCGTAGCTGGCTACTTCAACATCATCGTCTTTTACACCCTAGTAATTGCAGCAATGGTCCAGCTCACAATAGGAGCCTCCATTAAACTGTACTTGATGAAAACTATGTAGGAGGGATTCAAATGAACAACAAAGCTTCATTTCGAGTTGCATTGAGCATCATGATCGTGGCTCTGGTGATTATGGCAATCAATAGCACGTTCTTTCCAATGAACGACTGGGTAATCAGAATCGTCGGTATGGTCATGATGATCGACCTAGTAGTGCTGGTGTACTCGTTTATGAGAAACAAAAGGAAAGTTACATAAGTATGATGAAATGGCCTTATCGGTGAAAGATACTGATGGGGCTATTTTTTTGTTTATGACGTAAGTATACCCTTATCGGTAAGGGGTCTGTTGAACTGGAAGAAATGGTAAAATGTAATGATTGGGCTAATTGGAAATATAAAAAAAAATTAGGAAAAAACAATGCAATTTGCATAAGATTAAAATTGTCGGTAAAGTTAGACTATTTGTAGATTAACCCTTATAAAATGATACAATAAGAACAGAATGATTATTTTGATATAATTTTTGTCTTGTCTGGTGAGTATACAGGTCTGGTGTGAGAACAAGCAAAAATCTTTTCAATATATTTTTAGTCGTGAAATATTAATAATGTTTTGAGAATTATGTATTTTTTGGTTCTTATATATGAAGAAAGTTGGTGGCTTGTACCAAATATTAATCATCATGAAAGTTTAGAAAGGAGCATTAAATGGCTGTGAAACATATTCCAACAAATGAAGTTCATCAAGGAACCAAAGGTGGTAAAACAGGTTGTGGATTTGATACCAAAGATAATCCAAATCATTGGGTTTCATCATCAGAGAAAATTACTTGTGATAAAAATGGCTGTAAGAATTAGGAACTTTGAGTGTTAGAGTTTAGGCGCAATTAGTGAAGGCAGATATAACAAAAGCGTAAATTTCTGTTATTTATTGACTACAAACTTATTCAAATTGAATCTAGATTATTGACTTACAAGTCACCAGTTTTATCTTTGTCTACTCCTAAATCTATCAGAACTTAGTTTGGAGAAAGTGTGTCCAACTCTAGGTAAACGTTCCATAAGAGGTGGTGTAATTATCACAGACATGTCTGTTCAAAAAAAGCATTTCAAAACACTGGATAAAGCATATTTAAGTATATGTCTTTATGGGCAAAACAAATACCATGTTAATCATACCAACCCGACGGTTGCGGCAGTAACTTATTGTTGACAGAAGGAAATCTAATTTGTCTAGTTGTTAGAGTAGCAATCACAACGTGGTGAAGTCGGAAATATTATGTCTTTCATTATTTTAAATAGCCCAACTATGAAACTTATTTTGAATGAATAAACTTGGTGTCAATTGTTTGAGTCAAAGTTGCCACAACCGCCACTAGGTACCGGGCACCTTTTCCGAGTAAATTACGTAATAAATGCCTGCAATAGTTTAAAATACTGTATTTGTTTTTTGGGTTACCGCCGTTACCGCCGAGGTGGTATCTGGTACGCAGAATATGACGATTTATCGAAATGATGGATCCAGTATAATGATAAGTTGTGAGTTTGGGCTTGTAAAAGTTACTGACTCGAGGAATCCCGGTTCTTGTAAAATCCATGAGGCAGATCAGTTTCTATCGACTATTGTATGATTTGAAGTTACAGCCACAATCGCCGTTTGGCACCAGGCACCTTTTCCCAAAAAGTCACTCTAAAAATGCCTGTAACACTTTAAAACGCTGTATTTATTTATAAGTTACCGCCGTTACAGCCGGGGTGGTATCTGGTACGGAGAATTCTCAGAATTTAATCTTGACGCAAGGGCCACTCTGAGAAGTGAGTACAACCTCAAGCTCCCATTTGCCCATTAGACCATCACCGAGTTAGGATTTCATAAGTGGCAAAATATATACGACTACTCTATTGGCCATGGACACCATCAACACAAAACGTTATGTGAAATTATAAAAAAGGAGATAATATTATGAAAAGTTTAAAGCAAATACAGGAGATTAAAGATTTTATTTTAAGTAATCCAGAAATTTTGAACATTGAAGGAAAAATTGAATTTATAATCTCTGAGAGAGAATCTCATACTATTTACGGAGGGCTTGGAGATTCGGATATTATGTTTGAGATAATTCTAGATTCTAAAGGTTGGATTTATAAAACTTATACTAATGAGTATGGGCATTATGCTAATAATGTAAAATTTGATAAGATAATCGACAAATTTGAAAAGAGGATTTCAGATGATGAATTAGAAAATTACTTTAATAGTGATATGGCTACTTTAGGAGAAATAAACAGTTTTGTTAAATCCGCAGAAAAGATATTGGCAACTTTCAGTGGCAATAACTATAAAAACAAACCATCTTTATTTTGGCCTAAGTAATGATTAATTAAGACTTTGCATTGCATAAAATAATGTTATTGATGTGCACAAAAAATAGCATCTAGTCACACTTTTCAGCGTATTTGGAACGTCATGTCGGACGATGCTGAGTATTATTAACTTTGGGGATTCGATTAAAATCCTGGGTACTAACTATCCGACAATAAAGACGGTAACTTTGAAATAAACATAGCAATATCGAAATAAGGTTAGATTGGCAAGTCAATAATATTATGAATGGCAACGGGTTCCAAATTGCGGTTACGGTAGTAACTACTGATTAAATAATGAAGACTGACTTCGATATTGGTTTATGGAGCAATAATTGATGTTTCGTTATCTTAAATGGCTTGATAATGAAACTTATTTTGAACAGATAAAATTTGTGTCAATAGTTTGATTCGAAGTTATTGCCATAATCGCAACTTTATACTTGGCACCTTTATCAAGGGAGTAAATTAATAAATGCAAGAAATAGTTTAAATACTATATTTGCTTTTAGGTTACCGCAGTTACCGACGGAGTGGTTTCTGATACAGAGAATGTTGTGGGAGAACGAGTGAGCAATTTGTCAGACTTACCCGACTTAAAAGTCAAGGAGGAAAATATATGAGAAAAGTAAAAATTGCACACATATCAGATTTACATTTATCGAATGAAGTATTTGGTGATGGAGGAGTAGCTATTAAAGGAACTGCTGGACATTCAATCGATAAATTGGTTTCACTAACAAAAGCACTTAAAGAAATTGAGTGGGATCTTTTATTAATTACAGGTGATATTAGTAAAAATGGTAGTTCAAGTAGTTTTAGTATTGCAAAAACTTGGTTGGATAGTTACTTGGTTGACGGAAAACATAGTAAAATTGGACTTGAATTAGATGGTTCAGATAAGAACTATCTAATTGTTCCAGGAAACCATGATTATTACAATGGTACATTCATCCAAGAGAATAATGATAATTACTTAGATTTTTTTGAATATGTTGGAGTTAATACAATTGTTGAAAAAGAAATTAATAGTGTTAAAGTCAAAGTTCATTTATATGACTCAACAAAAAAGAAGAGAATGGCAAAAGGCGAGCTAAGAGAAAAGCATAAGACTGAGAGAATAACGAATGATGATGATCTTGATATAGCAATGTTACATCACCACATCCTTATGCCACCAAATATTAGTCTGACTCGTGTATTGGAACTTGAGAATGTTAGAAGTGACACTAAGTATTTATTGTCGTGTGGTTTCAATTCCATATTATTTGGTCACACTCATAGATACTTTCAAGATTATATTTCTGATAGAATAGTTATAAAAAATTTTCCAGTTAAAAGAGGAAAAAAGAGACTGTGGAGGGATTTACTGAAATTAAAAATAGTCGAGAAATCTAATAGTGTTTCATATGAAAGAAAAAAATCTCAAAATGGTCAGTATCCTGATTTTAATTCATTTATGGAATATCTATACATCAAAAAAATTGTTGGCGATACAATTAAAGGTCCAAATGACTTTTGCTCAATTAAAGGTTTTTATGATGAGTTGAAGTTATATAAAGAAAAAAATGGTAATATTTTACTAGATAAGAGTTTTGAAAGAAATCTACATATTTCTATGGCTGAGAGTGCTTGCCAGAAAGATGAAAATAGTTGTAGTTTTAATACTATGGAATATGATTTTATAAATCGTAAACTAAAGTACTCAAGAATTGCAATTAACGAAGAGGGTTATGTAAAAGGTAAAGAGAGTGTAGCTGATTTTTAGCTTTCCATAGTACATTGATTACCTAAATCACTCTGAAACCATGGGTACCAGCTACCAAGTCGCTAGGTACCGGGCGCCGCTTGGTACCAGGCACCTTTTCAGAATAAGTCACTCAATAAATGCCTGTAATAGTTCAAAATGCAGTATTTACTTTTTGGTTACCGCCGTTACCGCCTGGGTGGTATCTTGTGCGCAGTGTTTTTGATTATAAGTAAATCGTTATTGTTTTCATGAATTAAGAATATAGCTTTGGAAAGGAGTTCGTTGGTGAAAATCGTTGATATTCAAATTAAAAATTTTAGACTATTAAAAGAGGTGTCAATAAGCCTCAATGAAATATCTACTCTCATTGTAGGTCGCAATAATTCTGGAAAAACATCACTTACTGAAATTTTTAGAAGTTTGTTAGGGACAAAAAAATCCTTAAGATTTGAGGATTTCAATATTGCAGTATTACCAAAATTTAAAGAAGCTTATGAGTTGTACGAATCCAAGGCTGAAGAATCTGAAATTCGTGAATTACTTCCAGTCATTGAGCTGAAAATGAAAATCAACTATAAGGATAACAGTGACTCTTATGGAATTTTGTCAAGTTTCATTTTAGATTTAGACCCAGATCAGTTTGAAACAGAAATTTTAATGCAATATGTTCTTTCTGATGGTAAAGTAAACACTTTTTTTTAGTAATATTGAAAACACTACGGACTTTCAGTTCTACAAGTCAGTAAAAGAAAACATTACAAACCTCTATGAAACAAAAGTATATGCTGTTGATCCCACTGATTCCAATAATAGAGTGTTATTGGAGCATAGCAAGTTAAATCAACTGATTCGTATTAACTTTATTAATGCGCAAAGGGGGTTAGATGACGAAACTCATAAGCCAAACGATGTACTTGGGAAAGCACTTGGAAGTATATTTAGAAGCGCTTCTTTGGGCAATGCACCTGACGAATTTAAGACTAAGTCTGAAGAGATAAATAAAGTCGTAAAAACATTGCAGATTGAAATTGACAAAGATTTTAAGGACAATGTAAATCTTCTTTTACCAACACTATCTGTATTTGGATACCCAGGCTTACACGATCCTCAGTTAACTGCTTCCACATTACTGGATGCTAAATCAATACTTCAATCAAATACCCAGGTACATTATCAAAAAAACAGTTTCTTTACTCTACCTGAAACATACAATGGATTAGGTTCACGTAACTTGATTTATATACTTTTACAACTTTATGAGTTTTTTAGAAATTATCAATCAGATGAAAGTGTTCCCAAATCGCATTTGATATTTATTGAAGAACCAGAAGCACATTTACATCCTCAAATGCAAGAAGTCTTTATTCGACAATTATCTGAAATTAAAAAAGTTTTTGAAAGCACTTATAACGAAGGTAAGTGTTGGCCTGTTCAGTTTGTTGTCACCACACATTCAACACACATTGCTAATGAAGCTAAATTTGATACTGTAAGATATTTTTTATCCAAGAAAGAAAACGAAACTGAAATTAAAGATTTGTCAGTAGTTTTTAAAAGCGGTGAAAACAATTCTGACAAGGAATTCCTTCATAAGTATCTCACTTTAACAAAAAGCGACCTTTATTTTGCAGATAAAGCAATTCTGATTGAAGGTTCAACAGAGCGTATTCTGTTACCTGAAATCATTAAAAAGTTCGACATATCAAATTCAAGAGAATTACGAAATAAATATCTTTCAGTAGTTGAAATTGGGGGAGCGTATGCACATCATTTTTACAAATTTCTTGACTTTTTAGAATTGAAGACGCTAGTAGTTACAGATTTAGATTGCAGTAAAAAGACTACAGGAGAAAAGACGTCATATCAGAAATCACAATGTTCAGAAGCAACTCATTCTACAAATTCTGGATTAAAACACTGGTTTAACATTACTGATGCTGGCTATGCCGACATTAGCAGAATTATAACAAAATCAGATGTTGAAAAGGTCGTTGGATCTAGAAGAATTGCATATCAAGTACCTGAAAAAGGCAAAACAGCAATGGGAAGAAGTTTTGAAGATGCATTTATCCTAGCTAACCGCAGTTTGTTTAATTTAGAAGAAGAAAGTATTGAGTCAGTTGCAGAGAAGAAAGCTTTTGACAAAGCCAATATTATCGGAAATGATAGTAAAGCAAATTTCGCAATAATGTATGCTATTGATGAGACTGAATGGAATATTCCACATTATATAACAGAAGGTCTTTTATGGCTATCCGATGAAACTCAAATAACAGTTGATTCTGAGGAGGATAAATAATGTCTATTAGTAATCCTGCTGAAATAGCTTCAAAGGAAACACTTACAAAAATGTTTGAGGCTATTGAAGCTAATCAATGCTTTCGCTTGGAAGCTGGTGCTGGAGCTGGGAAGACGTATTCACTTATCAAAGCTCTGAACTACTTAATCAAAAAAAAGGGAAATGCATACCTTAGAAATTGCCAGCAGATAGTTTGTATTACCTATACTAACGTTGCAAAAGACGAAATTATCGAACGGACTGATAATAATCCAGCAGTTTTAACTGAAACTATTCATGGTTTTGCATGGTCTTTAATTAAAGTCTTTCAGAAACAACTTCTTTCACTCATACCTGGTATAAGTGAGAAATGGACAGAGCGTATAGAAGCAATTGGTGGTATATCAAATCAAAGTGTTTCATATGATTTAGGATATCCGAATGCGACAGGAAAAGAGCTCACATTACACCATGATGATGTAATAATACTTTTTCGAAAATTTCTTGAGCAGCCAAAGTTCCAACAATTATTACAGGGCAAGTATCCAATTATCTTTATTGATGAGTATCAAGATACAAATAAGGAACTTACAGAATCAATAATTTCAAATTTGATTGAAAGTGATATAGGGATTCTTGTAGGATTTTTTGGAGATCATTGGCAAAAAATCTACGGTAAAAATGCATGTGGATTAATTTCTGATGCAAATGGAAAAATTAAAGAAATTAATAAAGGTGCTAACTTTCGTTCTAATAAAGTTATTGTTGAAATGTTAAATCGAATGCGACCTGAATTACCACAACAAGTTTCTGATCAGAGTCTAGGAGGTCAAATTAAAATATTTCATTCAAATGATTGGAATGACATAAGGCGGACAGAGAATCATTGGCAAGAAGATTTACCTATGAGAGATGCACATGACTACTTAGAGAGAACAAAAGTTCATTTATCATCAACTGGTTGGGATTTTAATGTTAACAAGACAAAAATTCTTATGTTGACACATAATGTTTTAGCAGCAGAGCAAGGTTACAAAAATATATTGGATTGTTTTAAAAATTCAGATGATTACTTAAAAGGCAATGATCCTTACATTAAATATTTCACTGAAACGCTAGTGCCTATAAGAGTATGTTTTGAACAGCTTAAATATGGCGAAATGTTTCAAATTATTGGCAAAGATGCTATTGCTCTTACTTGTCAACAAGATAAAGAGGAATGGAACAAAGATCTACAAAGACTAATAGAAACAATGAAGAGTGGGACAGTCGATGATGTTCTAACACTCTTAAATGAAACTCAACACCCACGATTATCCGCAAAAGTTGAGGAAAAAGAAAGAAGTTATCATTTGTTTAAACCTTTAACTCCCGAAGATTTTTCAGATGAAAAAGATTTGAGGTTCTTCACTAAAATTAGTAACTTACGTAAAATCAAATTTACTGAAGTTGAGAAGTTATATGAATTCATCAATGAAAAAACTCTATTCTCTACAAAACATGGAGTGAAAGGTGCTGAGTTCGAAAACGTTTTAGTTGTTTGTGGTCGAGGCTGGAATCAATACGATTGGAATAAATTACTTGAATGGATGTCAGATGCTGTACCTACAAGTAAAATTGAAACTTTTGAGCGTAATCGAAATCTGTTTTATGTTGCTTGTTCCAGATCAAAAAAGAGGTTTTCGATTTTGTTTACTCAAAAATTATCAGTCACTGCTTTAAATAGTGTAAAAAGAATTTTTGGTGAGGAGAATGTTATTGGTGAGCCATAAACGTTTGATTACTTAAAGATTGATGAAGATTGAATATTCTACTTGAAATTGTAAGTACCACGGAAACTTCCGAAAAACACCCTAATATGACTCTGGAATACAGTGGTAACGGCGGTTTGGTAGCTGCTACGGATAATGGTGAATCGTGACATTTGATCGTAGTTTGTTTAATTTATTGTCTCACGACTTGCTTCTGGGAAAGCTCGATTTAAGTAACTATGATTTGACGAAATATGTCAGTTACTAAGAAAGTAGTATTTGTTTTTATCGGGTGTGTATTTGGGTTCTAGGTTTCAATTGGAGTTAAGAGAATTGTTGGTTACGGCTCATAAAACAGGATTCAGATCACATGCGGATGATACATACTTCATTGTTGTGACATAAAATGATTGAAAGATTTGAAAAGCCTTGATACAAGCAACGTGGCTACTAGAATGTTATGTGAAACTACAATGATAGTTTTTTAATATAGTTTAAAGGAGGGCTGAATGAGTAAAAAAAGAGGTTGGCCAAGAAATATGTATACAGGTCCCGGTGGTGGAATGTACACAGGTCCCGGTGGTGGAATGCATACAGGTCCCGGTGGTGGAATGTACACAGGTCCCGGTGGTGGAATGTATACTGGTCCAGATGGTGGAATGTACACAGGTCCCGATGGCGGAATGTACACAGGCCCAAGTGGCGGAATGTACACAGGTCCAAATGGTGGATTATATACAGGTCCCGGTGGTGGCTTGTACACAGGTCCCGGTGGAGGTTTGTACACAGGTCCAAGTGGTGGGCTATATACGGGACCTGATAATGATCCGTATTATGCTATGCACCCACCTTGGCCTATATTTGCTAAAGAATTAAGGAACCGTGGCAGAGTATCCGAAGCTGAGAGAATTGAAAAAGCATTAAGAAATATTGGTTGGAGAGGTTAACATGATTTTATATCATTGTAGCATCACATAAAAACCTAGGTACTAGGCACCAATCCGGCTGTAACGGCGGTAACTTTGAAAACTACATAGCAATAGCAACGCATTCATGGAATGATATGTGAATAATGTTAAAAATGGTACCGGGTTTCCAAACAGCGGTTGCGGCAATAACTTACTGTTTACAGAATGAAGAAGGACTTGTCTACTGGTTAATGGAGCAAAACTAGATGAGTTGTAATCGAGTATCTTAGATCTTATGTTAACTTAAATAGCTCAATTGTAAAATATATTTTGAATGATTAAAATTGGTGTCAATTGATTGAGTTAAATTAATTGCCACAATGGTCGCTTGGTACCGGGCACTTCTTCCGATTAAGTCACTCTATAAATGCTTGTAATTGTCTAAAATACAGTATTTATTTTGGGGTTACCGCCGTTACAGCCGGGGTGGTATCTGGCACCCAGAATTTTATTGTATGTGGGATTAAATTATTAATAACGAATAAGTAGGAGAGTTGAATGGAATACATATTAAATTTATTGTCTAATAACGCTGTAGTAGCAGCTTTTGTTTCAGCCTTGGTATCTGGTATAGTATCAGTAATTGCATTTGCTATAAAGAATTCAAATGAAAAACACAAAACTTATAATGAGATATCAAGAAAGAGGCTTGAATCTGTTGTAAACATTTTAATATATGACTTGAAGCAAGTAGATCTTAAGAAGGGCAAGATAGATGAAGAGACTAAAAGTATATTGAGAGAAAAGGGCAATTTACTTTCTACAGAAATATATATGAATTTTATGGACTTGATTGAAATTGAAAGACACTTGAATAATAATTTAGAAATGAAGATGAAAGAAATTCAGTTAGGGAAGTTTGGAGTATTACATGAACAAATTTCAACAAAATTGATTATAGAACAGAAAAAACTTTTAAAAGTTCAAAATGAAAATTTTGAAAAATATGTAGAATCTAGAAATGCACTTTTGGATATTAGAATTTCAGAAACATTAATAAAATGTTCAGAATTTATTTTTTTTACTTCAATTATTCTTGGTGGTGCTATATATATTGTTATAGGTTTATGGAATGTTACAAGCCCAGAAGATAAGACAAATTTTCCATTAATAGTTTTAGCGACTATAGTCATTATGATCGTTCTTTTAGGATTTATTTTTGGATCATTGAGTATTATAATGAAAATTATCAATCCATTTTATAAAACATTTCATGTGTCAAAGCATGTATTTAGGCATTATTCACCAGTAAAACAAACAGGTGTTTATAAATGTCAGATTTGTGGAAAGGAAAGTATTCAGTATAATGGAACTGATTTTACCTATTGCGATCATAAAGGTTCTAAAAATAAACTTTCAAAATATTTTTCAAC
>Ga0255398_1150_pt1 | contig 10867 bp, 9 predicted proteins | sample ANMaggSeSYBR01K3_FD_182119 | JGI IMG/M metagenome (GOLD analysis project Ga0255398, IMG submission 182119) | Sediment cell enrichment communities from methane seep in Santa Monica Basin, California, United Staets - ANME aggregate JGI... | ecosystem: Environmental > Aquatic > Marine > Cold seeps >...
CGGAATATGGCATTACAGTGGCTCAGGTGTTGCTTACCAAAGAAGACATGGACAACCCTTCCAGACGTCAACACAGTATCAATGCACTCTCAACGCTCATAAAGCATGGGATTGTTCCTATTGTCAATGAAAACGATGTCGTTGCAATTGATGAGATCAAGGTCGGAGACAACGATACACTCTCTGCGGAAGTATGTTCCATGATGGATTACGAGATGCTGATCATCCTTTCTGACATAGATGGTGTCTACGATAAAGACCCAAGATCCAATCCGGATGCTGTAATGATTCCACTTATCGAGTCCATTAAGGCTATGGACCAGATTTCAGCTGGAGGCTCAGGAAGTGAAGTCGGTACAGGAGGCATGCAAACAAAATTAGGTGCAGCAAGATTGCTCTCAGGGGCACACAAAGACCTTCTGATTGTCAACAGCCAGACTGAAAACATACTCAACCTCGTATTCACAGGCAAAGCTCATGGAACATTATTTAGATTTTCAGGTAGGAATAAATCATCTTAAGGGAGGATGAAATGGAAACTTTTATTGGAATTGATCAAATGGGTCAAAACGCAAAAATCGCATCACGGAAACTCAGAATGCTTGAGAGCGTGCAAAAAAACAAACTTCTCGGAGTAATGGCGGTAACGCTTGAAAAACATAAATCTTCCATTCTTGCAGCCAATCAGCTGGACCTCGACGCAGCACGCGCAGCGGGCCTCAAGGATGCTTTGCTCGAACGGCTCGAATTGAATGAGAAAAAATTCGGTGACATGGTGACGGGTCTGAAACAAGTCATGGAGCTTGATGACCCAGTAGGAGAAATCGACAGCATGCACATCAACCAGGATGGACTTGAAATCGGATCAAAACGAGTTCCTCTAGGAGTCATAGGCATCATATATGAATCACGTCCCAATGTCACTATTGATGCTGCGGCACTGTGCCTTAAAACAGGAAATGCAGTGATTCTAAAAGGTGGTTCAGATGCGCTTTTAACCAATCAAGCTATCATGGCCTCTGTAAAAGAAGCACTAATCGATCAAGAACTTCCTGATGGATGTGTCCAACTAGTGGAATCCACAGATAGGAATCTTGTAAAAGAATTGCTTGAGGCTACAAAGTATGTGGACTGTATCATACCAAGAGGTGGTGCAGGACTGATCAAGTTCGTGGTCGAAAATGCCAAAGTACCTGTGATTGAAACCGGTGCAGGCAATTGTCACATTTATGTGGATGAAGGCTATGAAATTGATGCGGCGCTTGAAATCATCACCAATGCCAAGGTTCAAAGACCAGGTGCATGCAATGCCGTTGAAACTGTTCTGATTCAAAAGAATGCATCAAAGGCATTAGTACCCGAATTGGTCAAGCACCTGACCGAGCAAAAAGTGTCGCTATTTCTCTGTCAAAACGCACTTGATCTTTTAGATGATATCCCCGCTTCGGTAAATCTCGCAACCGATTTGGATTGGAGCACGGAATACCTTGATTTCAAACTCGCTGTTCGTATCGTGGATACGCTTGAAGATGCGCTGAACCATATCGATGAATACAGTACCGGGCACTCAGAAGCGATATTGACACATAATTATGAACATGCCAGAATGTTTCTTGCAGCTGTGGATAGTTCCGCTGTCTATGTCAATGCCTCCACAAGATTCACAGATGGAAGCCAGTTTGGTTTCGGTGCAGAAATAGGAATCAGCACACAGAAATTGCACGCCAGAGGTCCTATGGGATTAAGAGCCCTCACCTCTTCAAAATATGTAATCTATGGTGATGGACAAATCAGAAAGTGATATCGGTAATTTCGATGTGACAATTTGATAACAATCTTCAAAGATTACTTGCATTTATATACCTCTCATTTTATAATTATCATAGGAGCGTGATGATCATGAAAGACAACAACAATAAGATAAAGAGCATTATAAAACAAGTGATGATTTTCAATGATTTTTATGAAGAGGTTATCCAGACTAGTTTTATGAAAAATCAAAATCAAGCGGTCAGCAAACTTGAGTTTAGATTGTTGCACACGGTATACCGTCATGAAAAATTGATGATCACGGAAGTATCCGAACTATTGAATATTTCTTTACCAAACTGCAGCAGATACGTGAAGACTGCAATCGAAGATGGCTATATTAAGAAACAGATCGACCTTGATGACAAACGCATTTATTATATCTCACTTACTGAAAAGGGTCGTTCCATCGTCGAATCGACACTTATCAACTTTACAGATGACATGGGTCAACAATTGGTGGATCTTGATGTGAAAAGTTTGGAGAGACTAAACCAATCCATCTCGGATCTCAACAACGTTATAAACGAAACACTTAAACCTGCATCTACTAGACGTAACTAATTGAATCATGAAGTAATCTGAAACCTGTCCATTTGGATAGGTTTTTTTTATTGACATGTCAATTGGGGCGGATTATAATAAAATTAACAAATGAACACTTGCTCATATATTCATATAAGGAGAAGATCAATGTCAAGTTCAGAATTTTGTCAATGTAATATTGTTCATGAAGATGCCGTGAATCGAGGAAAAAAAGAGCTGATTGAGGAGCGAAGTGCAGAGCATGTCGCAATGCTTTTCAAAGTGTTCGGTGATCCTACACGTATAAAAATACTGCATCTGCTTTCTATAGATGAGATGTGTGTCTGTGACATCTCAACTGTTCTCGGGATGACTCAATCAGCAATCTCACATCAGCTCAGTTCTCTGAAACAAGCCGGTCTTGTCAAAAATCGCAAAGATGGAAAAGTGGTATATTACACTCTCGATGACGAACACGTCTTGACCATTTTGAATCAGGGATTAGATCATATCACACATAAATAGGAGAAAATCATGGAAAAAATCAGTTTATCACTTGATGGGCTCGGATGCGCCAATTGCGCAGCAAAAATTGAATCGAGATCCAAGCAGCTTGAAGGAATCGAAAATGTCGTACTTGATTTCGCAAAATCAAAACTGACACTTGAAATACATGAAGGTTCAAAGGACGAGTTGATCCGTAGAGTCACAACTATTGTCAACGAGCTTGAACCCGATGTCAAAGTGGAGCTTCAACTTCCTGGCCAAGTGCATTCAGGCAGGTCGGTCACAAACATAAAATATGTGCATGATCGCAAAGAATTGATTAGACTTGGCGTCTCACTCTCCCTTTTTATAATCGGACTCATTTTCAAAAGCCTTCCTTATATTCATATTGGAGCACTGATCATTGCCTATGTGCTTTCTGGTCATAAGGTATTGATGAGATCTTTTAGGAATATCCTAAGAGGCGATGTCTTTGATGAGAATTTCCTCATGTCCATCGCCACTTTCGGTGCGATAGCAATAGGTGAATATCCCGAAGCAGTTGCTGTAATGATCTTCTATGAAATCGGGGAATATTTCCAAGATCTCGCTGTTGCCAGATCCAAAAATGCCATTGGTGCCTTAATGGATATCAGACCGGATACGGCTGTAGTCAGACGAGATGGTTTTTGGATCACCGTTTCTCCCGAATCCATAGAAAAAGGCGAAGTGCTTCTGGTCAAACCCGGTGAACGTGTACCACTGGACGGCACAATAATAAGCGGAACCAGTGCTCTTGACACATCTGCACTTACTGGTGAATCTGTTCCTGTCAATGTGATTCCCGGAGATCGTGTGCTCAGCGGTAGCGTTGTAAAGAACGGTTTGCTTCAGATTGAGACAACGGCGATTTTTTCGGAATCCACCATTGCCAGAATTCTGGATCTCGTTGAAAATGCCACGGCACATAAAGCTCCTACAGAAAATTTCATAACTAAATTTGCTCGTTATTATACCCCTGTTGTTGTATTTTCAGCTCTGTTCATCGCAACAGTTCCCCCATTCCTTTTAAATATGGGGACATTTGATGAATGGCTTTATAGAAGTCTGATCTTCCTGGTAATCTCATGTCCATGCGCACTGGTCGTTTCGGTACCGCTTGGATTCTTCTCCGGTATTGGCAATGCTTCACACCAAGGCATTTTGATCAAAGGCAGCAATTATCTTGAAGCACTCAACAACATTGATACTGTGGTGTTTGATAAGACTGGTACTTTAACTGAAGGTGTTTTCGAAGTGTCCAAAGTTCATCCTATAGAAGAAAGCAAAAGAGATGAACTCATTAAGTACGCCAAGCTAGCTGAAAGCCATTCCAATCATCCAATTGCCAAATCCATTGTTGCTTACTGTGATACAGAGATTTCAGAAAGTGATATCATCGACTATGAAGAACTCAGTGGTTACGGTATTCGTATGTCTTCCAAGTATGGACGAATACTCGCGGGAAATCAAAAACTACTCGAAGAACATAACATTGAGGTACCAGTAGTTCAAAGTGCCTACAGTGTTGTCTATATTGCAATTGATGACCAGTATCTAGGAGCATTTGATATTAGGGATAGAATTAAATCAGACTCGAAAATGACAATAGATGCCATGAAAAAAAATGGCATTCACACTGTCATGCTGACGGGAGACCGCAAAGCTTCAGCAGATGAAGTAGGTGAATTACTCGGTATCGAAGAAATCTACAGTGAACTCTTGCCAGAAGATAAGTACAATAAGGTCATGTCTTTGATTTCATCAGGAGCAAAAGTAGCTTTCCTTGGCGATGGTATCAACGATGCCCCTGTACTTGCAGGTGCCACTGTAGGCATATCCATGGGTGCAATAGGCAGCGATGCCGCTATTGAAGCATCTGATGTGGTACTCATGACAGATGAACCATCAAAACTTGTTCATGCAATTCAGATTTCCAAAAGAACGAAGCAAATTGTCACTCAGAACATTGTATTTGCACTCGGAACAAAATTCCTGATCATGGGTCTCGGTTTATTTGGACTGAGCTCTATGTGGATGGCAATATTCGCAGATGTCGGCGTAGCACTCATAGCGGTCATGAATTCTGTAAGGATCTTGCACTTCAAATCCTCTGTCAATTGAATATACAAACCATCAAACAGCGCAAAAGCGCTGTTTTTCTTTTAATCCAGTTTAATATTTTAAATCTTTTTATGCTTTTTTGTCACTAAAAAATAACAAAAATAAAATCGATAAAACACTAGTATTTCTATGTTTTTCTGTTATAATTGTACTTGTGTAAAAAACAGTATTAGTATACTTACCGGTTAATATTTTAAGTATTAAGTAACGGATGCATTTGCTTACGCTTGAAATGGATTAGGTTTAAGGAGGGTTTAAATTGAAAGGTTATAAAAAAATCAAACTCCATGGTTTCAACAACCTCACAAAGACATTGAGCTTCAACATTTACGACATTTGTTATACGCGAACAACAGAAGATCGAATCAAATACATCGAATATATCGATGAACAATACAATTCAGAGCGTTTGACGAACATATTACAGGATGTCACCAAAATGATAGGTGCGCATGTACTGAATGTTGCTAAGCAAGATTATGATCCACAGGGCGCAAGCGTCACCATACTTATTTCCGAAGAGGAAGTACCGGATGAGGCTGTTGATCCATCTTGCAACAAAGGCGTTCTGGTCAACGTGCCTCAGCATGTTGTCGGACACCTTGACAAAAGTCACTTGACTGTCCACACATATCCTGAATACCATCCTGAAAACGGCATCAGCACGTTCAGAGTGGATATCGATGTTTCCACATGTGGCCAGATTTCTCCACTTAAAGCACTCAACTATCTGATTGACAGCTTTGACTCGGACATCATCACTGCAGATTATAGAGTAAGAGGATTTACAAGAGATGCCACTGGTCAAAAACTTTTCATAGACCACAACATCAATTCCATCCAAAATTATATTGCCAAAAGAACCCTGAACAAATATCAATTGATTGACGTCAACGTTTATCAGGAAAATATATTCCACACCAAAATGATGTTGAAGGATTTTGAACTCAACAACTATCTTTTTGCTGTGTCCAAAGATGAACTGCCACCTAAAGACCAAAGAGAGATCATGACAAAACTCAAAAAGGAAATGGCAGAAATCTATTATGGAAGAAACATCAGCAAAATCTAAAACACCCTGTAAAAGGAGGTTATAAATGTTTGATCATAAAAAAACACCTGTCTTTACAGCCATGCAAGAATACAGAGATCGCAAAGTGATTCCATTTGACGTTCCTGGTCACAAACATGGCCGAGGACTGAAGGAATATAAAGACTATTTTGGCGACGCCATGCTTGAGCTGGATGTCAACTCAATGAAGCCCCTGGATTTTCTAGGCAACCCTATTGGAGTTATCAAAGATGCTGAAGCTTTGCTTGCAGACGCATTCGGTGCAGACCACGGATATTTTATCGTCAACGGCACATCATTCGCCGTTCAGGTTATGATCATGGCTGCTGTCCGAAGTGGAGACAAAATTATTCTTCCACGAAATGTACACAAATCAGCCATCAACGCTCTCATATTATGTGGAGCGCTTCCGGTATATATGGAACCTGAAATCGACGAAGAGATGGGTGTCTCACATAACATCACACTCGAATCTCTTGAAAAAGCTTATACAGCTCACCCTGATGCAAAAGCGGTATTCATCATCAACCCGACCTATTATGGTGCGGTTTGTGATTTGAAGGCCGTTGTGGAATATTGCCATTCAAGAGATATGTTGGTTCTCGTCGACGAGGCTCATGGCACACATTTTCACTTCAATGATTCATTTCCACTCAGTGGTATGCAGGCTGGAGCGGATGTTTCTGCAGTCAGTCTTCATAAAACAGGAGGTTCTTTGACACAAAGTTCAGCACTTCTCGTCAACGATCGAGTGATTGACGGCCATTATGTCCGTAAAGTCATCAACCTCATGCAGACCACGAGTCCATCCTATTTGCTTATGGGTTCACTGGATGTAGCCAGAAAACAACTTGCACTTCATGGAGAAGCCATGCTTGATCATATTATTGAAGTGGCGGAATACGCACGAAAGAAAATCAATGAGATTCCCGGTTGTTATGCTATCGGACGTGAATCCATCGGAAATCCAGGCATATTCAATTTCGACCCAACAAAACTCAGTGTGACCACTAGAAATATGGGTCTCAACGGTATGGAACTCTACGATTTGCTAAGAGACGAGTACAATATCCAAATGGAAACCGGTGACATATTCAACTCACTAGCTATTTTAAGCCTCGGAGATGATTACGATCACGTGGATGCACTGATTGATGCACTCACAGATATTCAATCAAAATTCCATGGTGAGAGAATCGAATATAAAAAAATAGATTTACATTACCCTGAAGTGGTATTAACACCAAGAGAGGCATTCTACGCTGAAAAGGACGTTGTCCTTCTCGAGGACACCGCCGGAAGAATCAGCGGTGAATCACTGATGAGTTATCCCCCGGGGATACCTGTCGTCAGTTACGGCGAACTCATCAATGCTTCCGTCATCGAACAAATCAAGCTTTTCAAATCTTCCCATGGTATTATCACCGGCATGGAAGATCCAGAAGCAAACACCATTAAAGTCATTAAGTGACTAAGGAGGTAAAAATGGAACTTTGGTACACAGAAAAACACACGGACACCGTAGATTTTTCAATTAAGGTAAAAAAACACTTTTACTCTGAAACGAGCCCTTTTCAACAAATTGATTTCTTTGAATCTGAGGAATTCGGCACATTTTTCACTCTTGACGGTCTCATGATGGTCAACGAGAAAGACGAATTCGTTTATCATGATATGATTACACATGTTGCAATGGCAACTAACCCTGATATCAAGCGCGTTCTTGTCATCGGTGGTGGTGACGGCGGCACAGTGAGAGAACTTACTAGATATCCTCATATCGAGAAGATCGATATGGTCGAAATCGACGAAATGGTCGTTCGCGCTTGTGAGAAATACCTTCCGATTACTGCCTCAAAACTTACAGATCCTAGAGTAAGTCTTTATTTTGAAGATGGATTGAAATTCATTCATGGCAAAGAAAATGTCTACGATTTGATATTAGTGGATTCAACAGACCCAATCGGTCCTGGTGAAGGTCTTTTTTCTGAAGCCTTCTACAACGATTGCTATGCCGCTCTTTCTGAAAACGGCATTTTGATCAACCAGCACGAGAGCCCTTATTACCCAGGCTACGCCCGCGAAATGAAGCGTTCACACTCAAAGATCAAAAAGATTTTTCCAATTAGTAAGGTTTATCAGTTCCATATGCCTACGTACCCATCAGGACATTGGCTGTTTGGTTTTGCTTCAAAAAGACTCGATCCTATCAAGGATTTTAATCCAGAGGCATGGACAAAGCTTGGTCTTGAAACCAAATACTACAACACTGACTTACATTTAGGGTGTTTCGCGCTCCCTACTTTCGTAAAGAAGATGCTTGAAGAATAGGAGCATAGAATGCATTCGAATATCCATACTTTTATAGGTTGCGATTCCTCATTTGAAGAATCAGAACTCATTATTTTCGGAGCACCGTTTGACTCCACGACTTCATTCAGGCCCGGTACGCGTTTTGCACCGGATTATATCAGAATGGATTCCTACGGTCTGGAAACCTATAGCCCGTACAATGAAAAGGATTTGACTGATTACGCACTCACCGATATAGGCAATCTGGATTTGCCTTTTGGTAATGCTGAAAAATCACTCCAAATGATTGAAGATACAACTACAGAAATTCTCAGCGCAGGAAAAAAACCTTTTCTGATCGGTGGCGAGCATCTCGTTTCACTTGGCTCAATCCGAGCGGCATACAAGAAATATCCTAACATGAAACTATTGCACTTTGATGCACATGCAGACCTTCGTGACCAGTATATGGGCGAACCTCTTTCCCACTCCGCTGTCATCAGACGCTCTTGGGACTTCATGGGCGACGGAACTATTTTCCAGTTCGGGATCCGTTCTGGTGAAAGAGCAGAATTCGAATGGGCGAAATCTCATACCCATCTCGAAAAATTCGGTTATGAAACCCTGGAGTCTGTTGTAAACTCTATTGGAAGCGATGAACCGGTTTACATCACCATTGATCTTGATGTTTTCGATCCTTCTATTTTTTCCGGAACAGGTACGCCTGAACCAGGTGGAATTTTCTTTGGTGATATGATCAAGATTCTGAAAACCATCACCGGTCTCAATATCATTGGAGCCGATGTGGTGGAATTATCTCCTCATTACGACCAAACCGGTGTCAGTACGGCAACGGCATGTAAAGTCATAAGAGAGCTTATGCTCGCTATGTTATAAAAAAAAGAACTTGCTTTCGCAAGTTCTTTTTTTGCTTAACTTTGACCTAAATTTTCAAAATCCTGTTTAATGATCACCTTGAACAAGTAAATGGACACCACATAAACCAGTACTGCTGCAAATATTGAAACCAACAAATTCAATCTCATAGGAAGCGTTCCTTCGAGTCTTCCAAACAAACTTGTCGCGGATATGATCATCAGAGCGTTGCTGAGTAGCGTGAGCCCGATTTTCTTCATGGTCTGATAATCTGGTGGCTGAATACTATAAACCCGCCACAGATTCAGTACAGCCGCCACAGCGTATGCAAGCAAAGTTGAGATTGCCGCACCATTGATGTTTATTGATGGTGTGCCGATCAACACATAAGCGGCTATTACTTTTACAATTGCTCCGATCAAAAGGTGTCTGACAGGTCTCTTGTATTCATTGAGTCCTTGCAGGATGCTCGTCGTAGCCAGATAAAGCGATAGAAATACGATCGAGAGCCCAAGGATTGATAGCACCGATGCGGCACCCATTGCAACATCAACTTTTGATGGATATAGGAAAAGTAATATTTGTTCAGAAAATGCCGCTATGCCAAGCCCCATTGGAAGACCGAGCAGTATTGAAAGTAAAATTCCGAACTGAATCTGATGGGACAGTTCCGGACTTCGTCTCGTGAAACTTTTGGTCACCATTGGAAGCAAACTCACCTGAAGTGCTGAGAATACCACTTGTGACAGATTGATGATCGGTGCGGAATAAAATGATACAAAAGAATACATGATCGCCGATTCGGCGGCATATCCAATTTGACCGAGTCTCCAGATTACAAGCACCCCATCGATCATGGAAAGCAGCGGCATGATTGAGGCGCCCATAGCAAGTGGCAACACCAATTTTCCGATTTTCTTCATCACCGCACGAACATCTTTTACTTTATGTTTTCCTCCAGGATGAAATTTCCTGAATTTGACTACTACATATGCCCAACTGGATAGAGCTCCGAAAGCGGCTCCTGATGTTCCAGCGGCAGCCAGCATACTGTCACCTAAAGACAATCCTGCAAATATGACTACAAGCGCCAGTCCAAAAGTCACTCGACCAATCTGTTCAATCAATTGTGACACACCATAGATCTGCAATCTCTGCTCACCTTGAAAGAAGCCTCTATAGCTCGCATTGATCGCCACAAAATACGAGGCGACCCCCAGCACATAAAATGAATAGGTGCTTTCCGGGAACCCCAGAGCTCCAGATATGATTTTTGCAAACCCAATCAGAAAAAGCGCTGTAAACAGACCAAAAAAATTCATCAGCATTTTTGCTACCGACAAAACGTCGAGTCCCGATGAGATGTCATCGTTCGCAACGGCTTCAGCCGTCAATTTTGCAATTACGGCGGGAATAGCCGCTGATGAGAGAACAATCAACATGTTGTACCACGGGTATGCGAGCGAATAATATGCTACCGCATCTTCTGTCATAAACACAGCAAGAGGGACACGATAAAGTGCCCCAATGATTTTGATCAATATGCCGATGATGCCTAATATTCCTAAATTTCTTGCGAATTTATTTTTCATTTGTATGTCTCCAGTCAGTAATCTTTCAATATTATATCACAGATTTACTCTG
>Ga0255398_1151_pt1 | contig 10862 bp, 8 predicted proteins | sample ANMaggSeSYBR01K3_FD_182119 | JGI IMG/M metagenome (GOLD analysis project Ga0255398, IMG submission 182119) | Sediment cell enrichment communities from methane seep in Santa Monica Basin, California, United Staets - ANME aggregate JGI... | ecosystem: Environmental > Aquatic > Marine > Cold seeps >...
GACTGACTCAATATGGCCAAAACGAATGTTTTGGGTTAATGTGTTGGTGATCGTATAGAGGTCGGGAATCTGAAATTCATATCCCCTGTATCCGGTCTGTCTGTAATACCTCCCCTGGTGACTTGCTCCGGCATTAATCTGGATATTAAGACCATCAGTCGGATCAAATCTGGAACTCAGCAGAACATCCAGATTATCTTCTCTTACCCTGTCGACAGTCTCAATCATATCTCCCTTTTGTCTGGAGGTTCTCCTGGTACCAATCGCAGTGTGTCGATACCTTTGGTCGGTAAACATATCTGTTCCCCCCCGCATACTTAAACTTAAAAAGTCTGTGAAATCATATTTGAGGTTCAGAGATGCCAGTACACGATCTCTTCGGTCACTGTTATATGTGTTATCAATGGTCCAGTACTGGTTGGCCGTTGAACCATTGGTGGCATAGGTTTTTTCATTACCCGGCCTAGCCCTGCTTCCATGACCCAGAGCCATTTCTAATTGCTCCGCGGTCCATGTGTGATCTTCAAGGGCAGAAGCATACATGCTTCTGGGCTGACTGATTATCGGGTAGATAGGATTGTTGGTTCCATCTGCGAGATAAGGCCTGTTTTTATTCTTCTCAATAGAGTAACTTATTTTAATGTCGGCCGTGAATTTGGGTGTAATTTTAGCGACGGACCTCAAATTAAACGTATTTCTATTGACTGTGCTGGCCGGAATATAACCATTTATGCGCAAATCTGAAAATGAAAAATAGTAATTTGCATCATCAGTCCCACCTGCCAAAGTAAGTGTATTCTTCAGGTTTAATTCTTTTTCAAAATAGTCCTGAAAAGTATTTGGCTGTGCTACATAGGGATTTACATTTCCAAACTGGTCTTCGTGCATCTGACCATCAAATGCACGGCCCCAGCTTCCTCTTGTGAGCCTGTTTCGTCCTGCGCTCATTTTTGGCATTCCGCTTATACCCTGGTCCTGGGCATCTTGCCAACCGTAAATGGTTCCATCCGCAGCCCTTAAATGAGTAAACTCTCCATTAAATCCCTGGCCATATTCATTTTGAAAATCGGGGAGAATAGCAGCATCACCAACTGAAAAAGTACTGTTCAATGAGACCCCTATTCCCTTTTGTCCCTTGCCTGTCTTGGTGGTAATTAAAATCACCCCGTTACTTCCCCGCTGCCCGTACAATGAGGCCGCATTGGGTCCTTTCAGAATCGTAATAGTTTCTATGTCATCCTGGTTAAGACTTGTAAGGCCGTCACCGTAATCCATGCCTCCCCATCTGCCGGATGAAACAATGTTTCCATTATTCATCGGAATACCATCTATTACATATAAGGGCTGACTGCTTCCCATCAGAGAATTATTACCTCTTATAATCACTTTTGATGATCCTCCGGCTCCGGATGCAACCTGTGACACCATAACTCCAGCTACCTTACCCGATAAGGTATTGGCCACATTGTATACACCTGTATTTGAAATTTCATTGATTTCAGTGACAGAGAAACCGAGCCCATCTTTTTCCCGGTCAATACCAAGGGCTGTCACAACAACTTCATCTAAAGAGACGACATCCTCCATAAGTGCAATACTGATGTTGGTTTGATTTCCAACCACGACTTCCTGTGAAACGAAACCTATCGAAGTAAAGACCAAAACAGCATTCTGGCCGGGTACATTAATTTCATAGTTGCCATCCTGGTCCGAAATCGTTCCGGTAGTGGTGCCTTTTACCCTGATTGACACGCCCGGGAGCGGTTCTCCGAGTTCGTCGGTCACAATTCCTGTCACCTGGATTTCTTGCTGAACTGCAATAGCTGGTTCATCTGCAAGGGACCCGATTTGTTCCCGGGTAGATAGGACTATCTGCCTGTTACTGACAATATAATCTACATCAGTGTCTGTAAAGAGTTGAGTAAGAGCATGGTCAATACTATTTTCATCCAGATCAATGTCTACTTTCCGTTTAACATCGATCATTTTTGAACTATAGAGGAAGAAAAATTCACTTTGTTGCTCAATTTTATTGAGGGCCTCTTCTACCGTGACATCCTTCAGGTCAAGTGTTAGTCTGGCCTGCTGTGAATATGTATTGCTTGCCAATAGTTGCAAAGAGGTGACGAGAAATAAAAAAACTGATAATTTCATGACTCTAATGATTTTGCATGAAATTAAACAATTCTTCTTTTTTGTTAAAAAGAATAGAACTTTTTTCATAGCTTTGTTGGTTTTTTAGGTTTTTGTTTATAAAGCCTGGAAATATGGCCCACTGGTACAATCATAAGTAATGTGAGCCAAATTTTTTACAACTGGCGGGGAAGTGCGTCAACACTTCCCTGTCTTTTCTTGCTTTAAATCAAAGTTTTTCTCATAGGCATTTCATTAAGTTAGGTTAGTAATTAAAACTTATTTAGTTGCTTTTCTTAGCATAACTTATCACTACTTCTCTTTTTGAAAATGTATCGTCCTCTTGCCTGGTCCTGGCTGACATTGTATAGGTTATAGGTGTAGCAATCTTTAACAGGTCCAATACCTGGGAAAGGGATTCATTCACAAAAGTGGCTGTATAGTTGAAATTGGATAGCTCCGGATCATTTGCCTCTATATCTACATTGTACCACCGGCTGAGTTTCTTAATGACAACATCTATAGGTTCATCCCTGAAGATAAGTTTCCCCTCTATCCAGGAAATATAGATATCCGGATCTACATCACTGTATTTAAGTTTATTCTCTTTCTCATTATAGCTAATATGCTGATTGGGTTTCATTTCAAATAGTTTGAAAATCTTACCAGTGGGTGATACTTTCTGCAAAATTATCTTACCTGATTTTAAGGTTGCTTCGATGATTTGATCATCAGGGTAAGCCATCAAATCAAATTCAGTTCCAAATGCGGTAACTTGAAAATCACCCGTCTTGACAATGAAAGGTTTTTTCGAATTGTGAGCAACCTGAAAATACCCCTCCCCCAATAGTTCTACTTTCCGGGTGGACCCGGAACAATGTTGCGGGAATGTCAGACTGCTACCACGGTTAAGCCACACTTTTGAGCCATCAGGTAATTCCGTAAACAATGTGGATCCATAAGGGGAGACTATTTTCGTATAGACAGGATTTCTGTCCGCAAAACCCGGAATAGGGTGTGAGTCCAGGATATATGTATATATTGAAAGTGCCAATAGTGGGATTGACAAGATCGCTGCCGCACTGGTGAGAAAACGGATGATTTTACTTAGTGGTTTTTTTCGTTTGGAGATTTTATAGGTGTTGCCATAATGGGCAATATTCAGGTTATGATGTACTTTATCAAGGATCCGGTCGTAGTCAACCAGGTTTGTTTCTTCCATGATATCAGTCCTATTCCATATCTGTTTCAGAAAAGTATGGTTATCAACCAGGTTTTTGTCTGCTCCATCCTCAAACCATTTAATTACTTCATCCAGTTCTTCCGAAGTACATTGGTTATTGATATATCGAATAAAAAGATATTTTTGCATTTATTTAATAAAGATTAATTTTCTTCATATTAAAGCACTTTCCCCCAATGAGGGAAAGCGCTCTAACATAATTCAACCTAAAACTAAATCCAACCTACGGTTCTACTATAAGTGATACGCAAGAAAGAGATAGTACCACTACTTTCAAACAGAACTTTTTTCGAGAAAATAGAAAGGAGGGCGTTAAAATTCACAAAAACAGGTGATAAAACAGCAATGACATCAGGGATATTTTCTTTAGATTTTCCCTTAAAAATCCCAAGGCTTTAACCATATGGTTTTCCACAGTGTTTACAGAGATGTTTAGTTTACCGGCAATTTCGGTGTAGGAAAGTCCATCTTCACGACTCAGAAGATATATCTGTTTCTGACGTTTAGGAAGCTGATCAATCACATCTTGTGCTTGCGTTGTGAGTTCTGAGAACTCTAATTCAGAGCTTGTTGAGTGTTGATTTGGAGGAACCTGAATAGACTTAAGATGATCAATGAATCGGGCTTCCTTAAGTTTTATCCTGATAAGACTGATAGATGTATTATAAGTAATTGTAAAAAGATATGATCGAAATAAGAGATGTTCCTGAATTGTGTCCCGGTTCTCCCAGACTTTAAAAAATACTTCCTGTACAATTTCCTCAGCATCACTTTTGGATTTCAAAATTCCAAAAGCAAATTGGAATATCTTCCGGCTATACTTTTTGAATATTTCATCAAAGACTGATATATCGCCAGCCTTCAGTAGCCTAACAAGTTCGGTATCAGAATTATGTGGCGTTTTGGTCACAATGAAATGTCTGTTACAAAACCAATGGCACAATTTACTGTTGCATTGTAAACAGCTGGTCAAATATATAAAATCATTCGTAATTACTTACTTCAGACCTCTCGGAAATCGTTAAAAACGGGCGTTTTTTTGGGCATTTTTCATATTGGTGAATCCCCTACTTCAATGATCATAATTTTTCCGGTTGGGGTTTGTGCTCCCAATGATGTCAGTTTCCTGCATTATCTGGGTAAGTTCCACTACCTGCACGCTGGTACCATCAACAACTACATGGAAAGCCAGGGCGGCTACATCTTATATGTCGATTCGACCTGTGAAGGCCGCGCCCCCCATCTGCTGACGTGCATAGATGGGAACAGTGGCTTTGTGCTCTACAGCCAGAAAATGGCAAGTGAGAACCAGGCAGACATGGAAAAGGCCTTCGGGAAAGTGTTGCAACTATTTGGTGTCCCCCTGTGTTGCGTTCACGATATGGGCAGAGGTATCAATAACGCATTAGACACGGTTTTCCCACAGGCCGCAAGGGTGATATGCCACTTCCATTTACTGCGGGATATTGGCAAGGATCTTTTGGGCGAAGTGTACCAGCGAATAAAAAAAGTGTTGTCAGATAAAAAGATATATGCAGATATCCGCTACCAGGTTCAAGCCATCGAAAAACAAACAGGTGGACGGGAAGCAGCACGCAACCTGTTCTTTCGGTAAGATAAATCTGAACAAGGCTCCGCCGATCAGCTAACGGGAATGCTTTATGGTTTTTTGTTGGAACTGAAATCCTGGGAGAATAATGGGGATGGTTACGGTTTTCCTTTTGACAGGCCGAAGTTCGCATATTACAAAAACCTGAAACTGGTCCATGAGCAGATGGTGGAAATTGAAAGACTCGGTTTTTTCGGGCAGGAGGTTTTGAAAAAATGCAGGTTTCATAAAATAAAACAAGTGCTTTCAAGCGTGTTGTCTGATGATGAACTGGCCAAAGAAGTTGAAGCCCTTGAAGTCCATATAGAGCATTTCGACAGGCTACGCGAGATTATGCGGATAGCCATGCCTGGTGACAAAAAAGGGCTGAACGACCAAGGGAAAATAAAGAACCAAAGCGAGCTTTTACAGGTAGAAACCAATTTGAAAGGATACATCGGGGAGTTGGAGTCTGAAATGAAGAAATTGCCAAAATTAAAGGTAGTGGTGACGCATTTGGAAAAATATTGGGACAAAATATTTGCGAGAGGTATACAAGTCAACATCCAGGGAGAAACAAAAACAATCTTCCCACATCGCACTAATAATACATCGGAGCAGTTTTATAGGCGCTTGAAACAAATTTTGAGGCGGTTGCATGGAAACTCAAAGGTGAACAAAGATTCAATATATTTACCAGAGGAGATTGCACTGATAGAGAATCTGTCGAATCAAATATATATCAGCAGCTTGCTGAAGGATGAATCAAAGCTTGCAGGGGAATTTGCAAAATTAGATATAGAGGGTAAGCAGATGCCTTATGAAAAGCATGATTTGGAATTGGTTATACCTGTTAAAATAAAAAAACGATTGAAAAATTTCACTCCATTGGAGTTGCTTGTTAAAAACAAACAAAAACTAACCTGAGCAACCGAATTTGGCGGTCATAGAGAAAAACTGTTTTGTTTCAAGGATCTGCCTCTGCTCTCTGCGAGAGATATCAAAGACTGGTTGTGCTTCAATATGGCTAAAGAAATAGCAGAAAAAGATATGCTTCAATCAGCACAGGCGACGACAACGTGATATAAATAACTCTTATTTAAAGGAATATGTCTAATGTGTCCTTTAGATTTGAACATTATAAAATATAACAGCAAGATAATGATAATTATGATGAATAAGGGGGGTCTGGGGGGAGTTAATAACTTTGAAGACTTAAAACAGAAAAAAATGGAAAGATTGATTCGACTGTTGGTTTTCTGCACATTGATTGCATTATCAGCATGCGACCAAAAAATAATCCAGGTAAAAAACCTGTATTGTGAGAATTTAATTGACCCGGTTGGCATTGAAAAATCCAATCCGCGGTTAAGTTGGATACTGGAAAGTCAAAAGCGAAACCAGATACAGGCTGGTTACCACATTCTGGTTTCCAGCAGCATGGAAAATCTGAAGAAAAACACAGGAGATATCTGGGATTCCAAAAAGGTTGAATCCGGCCAATCCATCCTTATCAATTTCAATGGAAGCGAGTTGAAGCCTGCAACAAAATATTTTTGGAAGGCCAAGGCCTGGAACCAGGATGGGGAGGAGTCGGATTGGAGTAAACCAGGCACATGGCAGATGGGTTTGTTGAATCCGGACGGATGGCAGGGAGCCAGGTGGATCGGATACCGTGAACTACCCGATTCCATGAGGCTGGTTCCAGGATTACCAAATAATGACCCAAAAATCGGCAACAGGGTAAACGAAAGGGCAGTTGCCCCATATTTCAGAAAAAAAATCGAGATCAACAAAAGATTATACGAAGCAGTATTATTTATAAGTGGTTTAGGGCAGTATGAGTGCACTATTAACGGGGAGAAAGCCGGGACAGGATTTTTGACCCCGGGGTGGACTAATTACGATAAGTCTGTTTTTTATAATTGTTATGATGTGACGGATTTATTGCACCAAGGCATGAACACTATCGGTGTTATGATTGGGAACGGGTTTTATTATATAAACCTGGAGCGTTATACAAAGCTTGTCACTGCATTTGGAGAGCCATCGCTTATATGTCAGTTAACACTTAAATATTCTGATGGTTCTGTTGAAGCCATTGTTACAGATGAGGATTGGAAATGTACTCCATCCCCCATTACATATACCAGCATATACGGGGGTGAAGATTACGATGCCCGATTAGAGCAGAATGGGTGGGATAAACCTGGATTTAATGATTCTTCATGGCAAAACGCGATACTCATACGCCCCCCGGCAGGATGCCTTATCGCAGAAAATGATTATCCTGTAAGTGTGATGGAAAAGATTGATGTGAAAGAGATAAAACCTTTGCCCACAGGCGGATTTCTATATGATTTTGGGCAAAATGCTTCTGGTATAATAGAATTGAAAGTAAAAGGGGAAAGGGGGCAAATAATTCGTTTGACCCCTGCCGAACTTATTACAGAAGATAACCTTGCCGACCAAAAGGCATCCGGTGAGCCATTTTATTTCGACTATACCTTAAAGGGCGATGGTATTGAAACATGGAGGCCCCGATTTACCTATTATGGCTTCAGGTATATGCAGGTAGAGGGAGCAGCCCCGGATTCGAGCCAGGAAGGCAATGGCCTTCCCCGCATTACAGAATTGAAAATGATTCATACACGTAACTCATCTCCTTCTGTCGGTAGTTTTAAATGCTCCTACGATCTATTCAACCGTACGAATGAGTTGATCAGGTGGGCTATAAAAAGCAACCTCCAAAGTGTTGTTACCGATTGCCCTCATAGGGAGAAGCTGGGATGGCTTGAACAGGCATTTTTAATGGGGGGCTCAATACATTATAATTTTGACCTGTATCATTTATACAGCAAGCAGGTTCACGATATGACTGAATCTCAAACTCCAGAAGGATTAGTACCAAGTTTTGCGCCGGAGTATAAACAATCCACCGGAGGGTTTCGTGATTCGCCAGAATGGGGAAGCGCTTCGGTTATCCTTCCGTGGTTAATATACAAATGGTATGGGGATGTATCGGTTATGGAAAAGGCGTGGCCAATGATGGTGCGGTATGTTGATTACCTGAAAAGCAAATCAGATCAGCATATATTATCCCACGGCCTAGGAGACTGGTTTGACCTAGGGCAAAAAAGCCCGGGACCCTCACAGCTCACCCCTATACCCTTGACCGCTACAGCTATCTATTATTATGACCTGGCACTGCTATCAAAAATGGCAGGGATACTGAATAAAGATACAGAAATGAAATACTTTGCTGACCGGGCAGCTAAGGTAAAAAAAGCATTTAATAAAAAATTCTATGATTCCGTGACGGGTGTTTATTCAACCGGAAGCCAGACAGCCATGTCTATGCCCTGGTGTGTTGGGCTGGTGGATGAGGAAAATAAAGATAAGGTTATGGACATTCTGGCAGATTCCATCCATTACAGTAGAAAATCTTTGACTGCCGGCGACGTTGGTTTCCATTATCTGGTTAGGGCATTAACGGAAGGTGGGAAATCACAACTCCTGTATGAGATGAACGCCCGGGATGACCTCCCCGGTTATGGTTTTCAGCTTAAAAAAGGAGCCACAGCTCTTACTGAGTCATGGGCAGCATTAGAGACTGTGTCTAATAACCACCTGATGTTGGGGCATCTTATGGAATGGTTTTATGCAGGGCTTGGGGGTATCGGGCAGGAAGGAAATTCAGTAGGTTACAAAAAAATAGTAATTAAACCTGAGATAGTGGGTGATATCACCACTACCAATGCAAGTTACACTTCCCCCTATGGCAAGATCATCTGTGAGTGGGTTAGAAGTAATGATAAGTTAATCCTTAATGTTGCCATCCCTGTAAACACAACCGCCAAAGTTTTCATCCCGGTATCTCCAAATTCGGTCGTTACAGAAAGCGGTAAGAGTATAGGTTTGTCCGGCGGCGATATAATATTTTTTAAAAAGGATAAGGAACGAAGGATATACCAGCTTGGTTCCGGATACTATTCTTTTGAAGTGAAAAACTGATTGAATTACGCTCGCGCATTGGCTTCGCCGAGCTCGTATAAACTCGGTTTCCCGTAGCTTTGCTGCGAGGAGAGTCAATTGCCATTTTAAGGCTACCAACTATAATGGAGAACTTTACATTTTTGCCGTGAACATGGACTTGGGAGAAGGGGCAAAAGATACAAAACAGTTCGACGCGGTTTACCCGAGAGGAGGGAAAGCCATCTTTACCATTGAAGGGCTCAATGGTGATGTTACAATTGATGTAATAGATGAGCGAAGAACAATTATTGCCGAAGATGGTAAGTTCACTGATGAGTTCGCCCCATTTAGTTTGACTTAGAAACCCGCCGTCAACGGTGGTAATGTATGTTTGGCTGCGCCATTGATTTGCTATCTTTGTTCTATGGGCAAATATCGCAGATTAACGCATGTTGTTTATAAATGTGATTACCATATAGTATTCACACCAGAATATAGATTTCGCATATTGACTGGGCATATATCCACGATGTTAGAACATGACCTTCGCTCCATTTGCGAATGGAAGGATGTAATGATGGAAGAATTGAATATTCAAAAAGACCATGTCTATATGATTGTCTCCATACCGCCCAAAGTGTCTGTGTCTGATTTCATGGGAATTTTGAAAGGTAAGACAGCCATCAAGCTTTTTAAAAGTTACCCCAATCTGAAGAAGAAGCCTTATTGGGGCAATCACTTCTGGGCACGGGGCTACTTTGTGAACACAGTTGGTCTCGACGAAGACATGATTCGTCGCTATGTGAAATACCAAGAAGAGGAAGGACGAAAAGCGGAGCAAGACCGCTCTGATTTTACCCTCTTTTGAAGGGTTGTGTTATTAAGGCCACCTCCTTAGGGGTGGTCGTTTACTGAACATTTATAGAAAGTAATAAGCCCACAGGGATAAACAGTGAACTAAACTTTGATAATAATGAAAAACAAACGCAGGGATTTTCTTAAAATGACTGGTATTGCAGGGCTAAGTTTAGCTGGAGGCGGTATCATGAAAAGTTATGCCTCAGAATCCATGAATCATGATTATGAGAAGAAGCGTATACAGCATTTCAATATGTCTGGATATTCAGCACCCAAAATTGATACAGTTCGAATTGGGGTTATAGGTCTGGGGCAGCGTGGCCCGGCACATGTGAGGACCATGAGTCGTGTCGATGGTGTTGAAATAAGAGCTTTATGTGATCTTCGGCCACATAGGTACCATCTCTTCCTTCCAGGGTCTTTGTGGTGGTTCCATAGAGAATAATTTCTCTTGTAGTTTGTGAAAAAATTTGCCCACCCTGACTGATATCAATTAAGAGATTCAAACTTAGCCCCTTATAACTAAATGAATTATAAAATCCGCCGGTCCAGTCGGGAAGCGCGTTTCCGATATGATGAAAATGCTTCCCGTCACTAAAAATGGGTAACCCAGTTGCCGGATCAATTAAACGATTGCCATCTTCGTCTTTTTGCCATGAAAAACTGGTTCCGTAAATCTGACCAAAGGGTTCCCCCGGAGCAGCTACAACATTTACATTTCTATCATTTCCAAGAAGAAATATTTCAACACCTTCAGTCAGAGATACAACTTCATTGGTGTTCTTGGCAAAATTAAATGAAGCCTCCCATACAAAACCATTATCCGTCTGCACCGGAATTACCGTAAGAAGCAGTTCAACACCCTTATTGGTAATTTCACCTGCATTGATCCTCATTGATATATAATTAGTTGCACGTGACATGGGTACATTCAGTATCTGATTTTCAGTGCTGGCTGAATAATAGGTGGCCTCTATCCCTAAACGATTTTCAAAGAATTTCGCGTCCGCACCAAATTCCACAGAAGTTGTCATCTCATTTTTAAGATTCGGATCAGGAATAGTG
>Ga0255398_1152_pt1 | contig 10766 bp, 8 predicted proteins | sample ANMaggSeSYBR01K3_FD_182119 | JGI IMG/M metagenome (GOLD analysis project Ga0255398, IMG submission 182119) | Sediment cell enrichment communities from methane seep in Santa Monica Basin, California, United Staets - ANME aggregate JGI... | ecosystem: Environmental > Aquatic > Marine > Cold seeps >...
ATGTTTCCAATAAAAAGCAGTGCCATCATAAAAACGGCTTCCGGCAGGTAAAACAGTAAATTTGCTGCTATTAGTAGCACCATAGTTTGGGTCTGCCCAGTGTATATAACCGGTTTCTTTTAAGTTTCCTCCTGCATCATAACCTCTCCACATCATTTGATCCCATTCAGGATCACCAATACCATATATGCTATCTACTGCACCTTCCAGTATTTTCCATTCATCATCAGTTGGTAAATGCCAACCCGGGGGGCAAATACCTTGTGTACCCTGTTCGCTTGTGTATTGCATCATTTCATTCCATTGATATAATCCGCCGTATTCATCACAAAGGCTTGTATCGTTGTGATAGCAATATCTTTCAATAATGCTGTTATCTAACTGGTCTTTATAGCCATATATCATAGTACCGATATTCAGATTTTCTGCCATCCAGCATTGGTTTTCAATTTCCACCGTAGTATAATATTGTCCGTCGCGGGGGTCAATTAATACTTCTCCACAATTAAAGAAATATCCACCGGGTACTTGCGAAGCTAAACCGGCATTTATCTCCCAAAATTGTATTTTATCATTATTATTCACTTGTCCGTCTAAATTAAAATCTCCGGCTTCATAGCCTGAATTACCTGCTGATGGTTGCCATATCTCATTTTTATCATCATTATTTATCTGAAGGTCGGCTTTACCATCACTTGCTATCATACCCCAGATGCTTGTTTCCAATTCCTTATGAGCATTAGCACCTCCATAAACTTGTGCTTCTCCCGAATAAAAATCATAAGTGTAAATTTTCTCACTTTCAGTTAGAGGATTTGCTGACATAACTCCAAGATGATTGCGATGCCAGATAACTACAAACAAATTATAAATAATACAATGATTAAATGATAAAATGCTTGTACTGTCCAATCCTACTATTGACCCGTTATTTAATAATAAAGCCGCCTGTTTATGGATCATGCTTATTGGTGTTGCGGTATGAGCTTCAGCATTTGTTTCTCTTAGCTCAACCAAAACCCAGTCAGTAACATTTTCATTTGGTATGGAATCAAGTGTTTCAGTACCTTGATAATTCCATGGCTCACCTGAAAACGGTTGATTTACCGGCAGAAAATCATTAATATTTAAAAAAGTTGACATTTCCATTCCGCCATTATAAGCTCCTTCTGTGAAAATATTAATGTCTAAAAAATAAGTTGAATCCTTCTGACATAAAGGAAAGCTACCTAAGCAAACCAAAGGTAATATTGTATTGTCATTCGGAACTTCCGACATATCAACCTGAAAAGTAATCTCAACTCCAAAGGAATAAATTACATTGACTGATAGTAAGACTAATAAGCTATATTTTAAAAATGTTTTATGAGAAATATTAGTATTAATTTGTGATAATTTATTATCGTATTATTAATTTTTTACAAATACTCTTGCCATAATTATTTCCTAATCGTAAATAATAAATTCCAGGAGGTAAATCATTAATATTAATTTTTTCATTTTGTATTCCGGCAGATTTTTCATTAGTATTAATAACAAATATTTCCTGTCCTGTTTGATTTAATATTTTGATATTTATGGAAGACTTGTTTTTTAATTCATAATTTATGTTAATAATATCAGTTGCAGGATTAGGAAATATTTGAAGATTTGCAAAAGCATTTTTATCAATTTCATCAATTGATGCGGATTCACTGGAATAATAAGCATTTGTATCAATTATTTCATCAACAACATTAATTGAATAATTAAATAGGGCAGCCTTGGAATCAGCACTATACCATGTGTAATTTGTCTGAGTACAATTAGACACCGTAATAAATGTTTGATCCATAAACATTGAATCCGTATATTCATCATAAATTTTAACTCTAAGGACATTATTAAATGTTCCGTCAGGAGTAATTAAATTCCCATAAGCATCAGCAGTTACAGTTGAAGTTCCACATATACGGGAAGTCATTGTTTGAACAGTACCTACACAATAATAATTGTCAATGTATGTATTATTATAAGAAAAGGGGTATTTCATCCTTTTTGCGGGATCAGAATAATGAAATATTCCACCTGCATCAAAAACATATCCGTACATATCAAATCCTGTAGAATTAATAAGTGCATAAGAATACATTTGAGATTCTTCTGGTACAAAAGCAGTATTTGCTTCAGGAAAGTCATTTCCATACGGGGTAGTTGCAGGATCAACAACAGATTGATTCATAGAGCTTATTAAAGGGCACGAAGAAAAATCCCAGTTTATATTTTGCCCTGAAGCTCCTGGTCCAATATCTGTTATATCAACAAAATTCATATAATAAATATCCCCGATTTCTGGAGCATTATTATTATACGTTAGGGTCGGTTGTGCATTTAATGTAAGCATAATACATGTGCTTAGAAATAAAATCACGTAAAATTTTTTCATGTCATTTTGTTTTTAGTTAATAATTAATTTTCCTGTTTTGCAAATAAAATAAAAATTATAATTTTAAATACCAAAATTAATCGTTAAAATTTTGTTTTTTTAACAAACTTTTACAAAGGAATAGTATTTGGTTTGAATAATATTTTCCCTTTTGACATATTTGTGATATATTGCCTGATAGCTTTAACAGCATCCTCAAGTTTAAATCTTCCCTGAATTTCTGTTCGGATTTCACCGCTAATAATCATGTTCTGTAAAAATAAAGAAATTTCATTAAATTTTTCATTGCCAATCTCCCTGACCCATTCATTAAGATTAAAACCTGTCAGGGTTTTATCTTTAAAGATAATTTCTAATGTGCTAATATCTGAAACAGGTTTACCTGACAAACCACCATAAAGTATTGTTTTTGAACCGGACGGCATTGCATTAATAATTTGTCCTGTTATTTCTCCGCCAACAGCATCAAATGCTGTAACAGCATTGATTTTATAAGCAAGTTTTGTTAGCTGTTCCTTGAAATTTTTTGTTTGTGAATTTAAAATATATTCTTCTCCTCGTTTTTTCAGAAGCTTAATATGTTCATCTTTTCTTACAATATTAATAATTTTAATATTTTCTTTTTTAGCCATACTTTGTATAAAAATCCCGATTTGTCCAGATGCAGCATTCTGGATAATTCCATTGGTGTGCATTTGTTTAGCAATATCAAGAAGTCCGTAAGCAGTAAATGGATTTATTGAAAAACAAGCTGCTTGGTCAATATCCATTTTTTTTTTTATTATAATACAATTATTTGCTTCAGCAATAAAACATTCTGCCCATGTTCCATTGTTATCATCTTGTGCAAAACAACTTACTCTTTTACCCAAAAGATGTTGTGCCTCATTTCCTGCATCTACAACTGTACCACTGCCCTCAAAGCCCAAAATACAAGGCAATGTTTTTTTAATATTATACATGCCTCTGATAAAAGCAATATCAGAAGGGTTACAAGGAGTTGCTTCAATTTTTATCAGCACCTGATTTGAGCTGGGTTTTGGAATATCCTTTTCTTCAATCCTTAAACTCAGCATAGCCCTGATAATGTTTGAATTATATGCGGGTAATACAATTGCTTTCATTTTATCAGTTTACAATTTTAAAATAAATCTGTGCTAATTTGTGGAATCAGTGGCATATTTCAATCATCTTTCTTATCCCTAAAATATTCAATTTCCACTCCATCCCAGTTTGAAAAATCCTTTCCTAATCCGAAATACCGTTTATTTTTCAGGGATTTTATTTCTTCTTCAGGTGGGGAAAATAATTCCGTACCGTTTTTCATACAAGTATCTTCACTCTCGTTACCTGTTTCAAAATCCATTTTAATATAAGAATCATTTCCATCAATATCGGCAAAAAAGCAAATTTGGTCTGACTGAAGGTAATGAATAGAAACACTGTTGGGCGAATTATGAACAATATTCATATCACCAAAATTATGACTTTTTGAAATGTTCTGCTCTTTTCTTCCGAGATTAGTGCTTTCACCTATTGCAGTTATGTATTTATCATCACCTTCGGTATCAATGAAAAAAACCTGTGAATTATTTATTGCATAACCCAATCCGTCATTTTTCAGTTTATACAAGTCATCGCCTCCACGATTAAGAAAAAGAGCAATTGTATAATCATGCCCAAAAGCCAAACCGTTTGATTGTTCTTCCCAGCAAATATGTTCATCATTTCCGGCTTCATCAATTAACACTCCTATACAAAAATGAGCTCCGGCAGATTGTGTCCAGCTTGCACTTAAATATTTATCATTTCCGTTTCCGTCATAAGCAAATCCTATTCCGTACCAGTATCCGCAGCCGAGCGACCAGTTTGCCGATTCATAAATATCATCACCATCAATGTCAATAATCGTTCCCATTCCGCCTGCCCATGAATGTCCGTCGGTAATATCACCACGTCGTCCCACACCGCAGCCCTGGGCATAGGAATAATTTAATTTGCCGTTTTTGGAATGATAATCGGGACGAAATACATTTTTTGAAAAAGGTTCTGCCCAATAACTGTCATTGCCTGTCCGGTTAATCAGCGTACCGATTCCTCCTACACCACCGTATCCCTGACCATCGCCCCAGATTGTATATTTATCATCACCTTTATTATCAATTGCAAGACCAATCCCGAAATAAGCACCACCCTGGCCCGAAGTCCACATATCATAAGTATCATCGCCTTCCATATCGGCAAGTATGCCAATTCCCAACATAGCTGCCCCTTGCGAAAGTCTTTTTGATTTATATTCATCATTGCCGGATACATCAAGCAGCATAGCAGCACCGAAAATGGCAGCACCCTGCGAAGGTAAAAATTCGTCTTCATTAATATATTTATCATCACCTTGCAAATCAACTGTAAGAGAAATCGGAATATCCAAAGATGGTGTTGAACCAACTGCCCCAAAGTATGTGTCATCACCACCAATATCAACAACTAACAAAGCATCGGAGTATTGATGTTTATCATCTTCAGTTCCTGAAATAACTATTCTGCCGATTGGTGTAATTACATTCAGGTTCTGGTTTTTCCAGTTTATATTTTTATTTGATTTTTTCAGATAAAGTAATGAATCTGCTAATCTTTCGGAAGTTTGAAGCAATTTCATTCCTGCATAATAAATTGAATTCATATCAATATTTTGTGCAGCATCTTCTAATTGAGGATAATATTCCAGTCCGTCAAATTGTGTTTCGCCGAGATGACGGATTCTCCAGCAATCTTTAGCATCTTCCCAATCCACATTACGCATTGCTATTTCACGGAAGTGATAGGCATCAAGCAGATTTAGCACTGTTCGTGCAACATATTTTTGAACATCAGGATGAATTTGTTCAATGGCTTGACGCAATTTTTTTTCAATCAACGGAAAGTCGGATGCCACGCCCATTGCATTATATCGGTAAACAGTATGAGTTCTGGTATAAATTTCTTTTATTGCATAAAGCAGAGGTTCATCTTCATTAAGTTCTGCCCATAATGATGCGGTATAAGGTCTGAATTGGGCAGTAGCATTTCGTATGCCACAATAATACCCGACTTTAAGAAGTCCGTCACCATGTGATTTTAAATATTTTTCACTTAAAAAAATATCAGCAGAATTTGCCATTACTTTTACAAAATCATAGATATTTTGCGGTTCGGCAAAAAGGTCGTTAAAAGCTAAAACTTTATATGGAATATCATTCGGGTCAGGATATCTTGTCCAGTAAGCTTTGGGTTCAAATCCAAGATTATCTTCTGTTATTCCAACAATATCCATCATTTCAATGAATGCGTCGTTTTGGGTTTTTACTTCAGTAATTTTGTTTTGAGCATTAGATAAAGAACTAATCAAAATGCATATTAAAACGATAATTTTTTTTTTCATAATGTATCGGTATTTGTTTTTTACTATTTGCAAAGCAATGTTATTTCAATGCCTCCTCAACTGCCTCTTTTGCATGTATTGTTGTTGTGTCAAATATTGGAATATCGCAATCTTCCTGTTTAATCAGCAAAGGTATTTCCGTGCAACCTAAAATTACACCTTCTGCTCCGTTTAACTCAAGGTTTTTAATTATTTTCTTGAATTCCTCTTTTGAGTGCTTAATAATTTTACCCACAACCAATTCATTATAAATAATATCATGAACTATCTGCCTTTCATCATTGCCTGGTATTATAACTTTTATATTGAATTTTTTTTCAATCCGGCTTCTGTAAAAATCCTGCTCCATTGTAAATTTTGTTCCGAGCAGACCAACTGTTTTTAAACCTGATTTCTTAATTTCTTGAGCAACTGCGTCAGCTATATGCAATAGAGGAATTTTTATATTTGCTTCAATATCTTCTGCCATTTTGTGCATTGTATTTGTGCAAATTAAAATTAATTCTGCACCGGCTGTCTCTAATTTTTTGGCTGCATCTATCATTAGTTCTGTTAGTTCGTCCCATTTTCCTGCGTGTTGTAATTTTTCAATTTCGGCAAAATCAAAAGAATACATAATGTTTTCGCATGAATGCACTCCACCCAATTTATTCTTGACTCCTTCATTGATTATTTTATAATACTCAACCGAAGATTCCCAACTCATTCCACCAATTAATCCGATTGTTTTCATATTTTATTTCTTTAGAAAATACTTTATAATATTTTTTGCTGCATTAATTGCTGTTTCCAAATCATCATTAACAATAATTCTATCAAATTGCTTTGAATAAGTTAACTCATGTTTTGCTTTGTCCAATCGTTTTTTAAGGCTTTCTTCAGATTCTGTGGAACGCTTTTTTAATCTTTCTTCAAGATGTTTCAAAGAGGGAGGCATTACAAAAACAGACAGAGCTTTTTTTTTGTAATATTTTTTTATGTTTAGTCCGCCAATTACATCCACATCAAAAATCACATTATTGCCTGTAGCCCAAATCCGTTCAACTTCCGATTTTAAAGTGCCGTAATAATTATCCTTATAAACTTCTTCCCATTCTAAAAAATCATTATTGGCAATTTTATTTTTAAACTCATCAACAGAAAGGAAATAATAATCCTTTCCATCAATCTCATTGGGTCGTTTTGGGCGGCTACTTGCAGAAATTGAAAATTCCAGATTAAGCTCCGAATTAAGTAATTCTTTTACAATTGTTGTTTTGCCTGCACCTGATGGTGCTGAAAAGATAATTAATTTGCTTTCCACTTTTATTTATTATTTTCTTGCATTAATTATTTTGTAATCCTCGTATTTGTATATATTCCAAAATGAATTTTCATAACCGTTATTATCGGTTTTATTGAAGTTATACTTAGTTTGAATCAGGTTAATCTGAAAATAAGGAAGGCATTTTTCAAAATCTCTCCCATACTTTATTAAAGCATTTAAAAAATACCATCCAATATCAAAACCATCAAAGGCATATTTATTTACTTCAGGTTCAGTATTATATTTTGAGCGGAATTTTAATATGAATTGCTTAATATTTCCTGTGTCGTAATCAATAAATATTGGAGACAAAGAATGCAGCTTAAGATTTAAAAGATGTTCTGTTTCAATATCATCATAATTATCCCATTTAGGCAATCCAAACAAGATGATATTAAATGTATCTCTTAGTTGATTTAAACGGGTTAAAAGTTCCATTGTAAATACTTTATCTGTTGATATTGCAATTATGATATTTTCTCTGACTATTGATAAACTATTGCGTAATCCCGGCAGGCTATCACTGGTATATATTATTTCTTTTACTTTGTTATTAAATAAAGTGCTGTCATTTAAACTGTTTTTGATTAATAAAGGATCAATCAAAGAATTTTCAATAAAAGTTATATCAGCAAAAGAATTTTTATTAAAGATACTATCAATAGCCGAATTATTAATATAAATACCATTTTTAAGTAAATTATTCAGTTTGTTTTTTAAAAAATTTGACTCAGTATTATGTTGATATTTATTATGCCTGACAATGATAATATTATTTTTTGGATGATCTTCAACAATAAAAGAAATAAGCTGTTCAATTTGAGTATTGATATCAGGTTTAATTTTAAACACATAAGGATTATCAAAAATAATTTCACTTCTTGTTGAAAGTGGATTAACAATTTTTATTTGAAATGTTTTTGCAAAGTCAGAAACAAGTTCAAAACTTGTACTAAAAAAAGGCCCGATAATTAAATCCATCTCAGTTAATTCGGAAGATTGTAAAATTTTATTTGTTTTTTCAATGTTATTATCCACATCATAAACAAATAAATTTATTTTAAGACCGATTTTTTCAATAGAATCAACAGCTATCATCATTCCTTCGTAAAATTGGATGAATTTTAATGAACGAAGTTTTGAAAGTTCGTTTATATTGGAAGGGTCTTTAATGTAAATACTATCAATTTCTTCAAGGTATAATGGAAGCATTAAAGCAACATTATAAATTTTTTGCTTATTAAACTCATATCTTTCGCAAGGGTCAATAATATCTTCAATAGGAATTTTTTGTGGTTTAAGCGAATCAGGTAAAGTTTTTTCTTTGATTTCAACAGGAATTTTTATGATCTGACCCTTTATAACTTTATTTGTCATATTGGGATTTAAGTTTTTAACATCTTCATAACTGACTTCGTATTTTTTTGCAATACGGTTTAATTTATCTTTTTTATCAGAAGTATGAATGATATAATTTTCTTTTGGATCATTTTTCGGTATTTTAATAATTTGCTCAATTTTAATATCTTCTGTTAAGCCCGGATTTATTAGTTTTATACTATCAATGCTTACTGCATAATTTTTAGCTATCCTGTAAAGATTTTCTTTTTTCATCACTTTATGTTCCCAGTATTTAACAGAATCAGATGGAATTCCTATATCTATCAAACCTGTTGGTCGCTGATTGGGAATATTTATTACTTGTTCAATATTAATTATGTCGCTAAGTCCGGGATTTGCATTTCTGATTTCACCAATAGTAACTGAATATTGTTTTGCAATACTATAAAGCGTTTCACCTTTTATTACCCTGTGTTCCATTATAACACCATTAGTTTTTGCAATAAATTCTAATGTTTCTGATTCTTTTTTAATAGGAATTTTTAAATATTGACCTTCTTTAAGAACATCTTTTAATTCGGGATTGATTTTTTCAATTTCTTCAATTGTAATTGAATTTTTTTTTGAAATATTATATAATGTTTCTTTTTTCTTAACAATATGATAGAAAAAATCTACATCTTTTATTAAATTATCAGATTGCGGAATTTTTACATAAGGTATTTTTAATAATTGACCAGGGCTAATACCTAATTGCGCATCAGGATTTTCTGTGAAAATATCATTAACTGTTACTCCATAAGCTTTTGCAATTGAAAACAAAGTCTGTCCTTGTTTTACAAAATGGATATAATATTTTTTGCCATTAATTTTTTCGGTCAGTTCAGATTTTTCAACAATAATATTTTCCTGTGCAACAGTATAATATGCAGAATATGTAAAGAATAATATTAATATTAGATAGAGAAGTTTTTTCACTTTATTTTGAATTTTATTGAATATTTCTTGATAAATATCTTTTCTATGCCCGACTGAAACAACAGTTACAATAATTTTTTTATCGTTGATTTCGTAGATAATACGATAATTTCTAACACGAATACGATATGCATTTTCACCAGTAAAATTTCTTCCGACTTTGGTCTTCTGACTTTGAAAAAAATTTGTTAGAAAAATAAAATTTTGTATGATAATAGTATATATCGTATAACATATAACGTTTTTGGATAAATGCTTATTTTAGTGGCGTTTATTTGTGTTGGATTTAGTTGTTTTTTAATCTTCTCCTATTTCTATTCCATTTTTTTGTATTTCTTCTAAAAATCCACTGCTGTCATTATTTTTTTCAATAAGAATTGGCTCTATTCTATCATCAATTTGTCGCCTTAATTTCCATATTAATGGTGTTGTTGAAAAATAATCTCCTTTTATACTGTTTACAACAATTGCGACATCAATATCGCTATCTTCTCTATTTGTCTCATTTGCATAAGAACCAAAAAGATATATTTTATCCACATCAAAATAATTTTTGAGCAAAAATCTGTATTGACGTATTTTGTTTATAGCTTCAGTTTTATCCATTCCTGCAATTTTTTAGTGTTAATTAAAATTTCTTGACATTTTTCTTTACTCAAACTTTTCAGTAACCTTTCCTTATGTGATGGATATCTTGCTTCGATATTCAATGGTTCTATTTGGTCAATAAAATTTTTTTGGTCTTCGCTAAACTCTTTATAAAAACCACCTTTCTTTGCAATATAAGACAAACTATGTGAAAATGGAGCGCCTTCATTTTTTAAATGTATAAAATATGCTTTAAAAATTTTTTCAATTGCCTGATGACACATGAAACCAACATACAAATAACGTTTGCTTTTTTGCATTGCCACAGCAGTTTCTATATCATAGTCAGATAAATTAAGCCAATATTTTATTTTATCAATCATTGTATTCTATTTTTAGTATTTTGTCTCAAAGGTACAAAAAAATTGAATAGTATTTTCTAATAATTTACTATTTAGAAAACTCGCCAACAATTAAACCCAACTCTATTACAAATTTTATTCCCACTCAATAGTAGCAGGAGGTTTAGAGCTAATATCATAAACAACCCTGTTAACACCTTTTACATTATTAATAATGTCATTAGATGTTTTAGATAGAAAATCATAAGGCAGATGGGACCAGTCCGCTGTCATTCCATCAGTAGAACCAACAGCTCTCAGAACTATAGCATTTTCATACGTTCGTTCATCGCCCATTACTCCGAC
>Ga0255398_1153_pt1 | contig 10766 bp, 11 predicted proteins | sample ANMaggSeSYBR01K3_FD_182119 | JGI IMG/M metagenome (GOLD analysis project Ga0255398, IMG submission 182119) | Sediment cell enrichment communities from methane seep in Santa Monica Basin, California, United Staets - ANME aggregate JGI... | ecosystem: Environmental > Aquatic > Marine > Cold seeps >...
CGAAGAACAAAGTTTTGATGCAATTATCAAACATAGCCTCGAACCTGAGATTTATAGTTTTCGTATTCTTAATTTATTGGAAAAATCAATTAATAAAAATATTATTCCGAGAAATAAACCCATTAAAATTCATATCAAACTTGATACGGGAATGCATCGCCTGGGCTTTGAAAATAAAGATATAGACGTTTTATTAAAAAGACTGAAAGCAAATTCTCATATTTATGTTCAGTCGGTGTTTTCGCATCTTGCCGGAACTGAAAACCCCGATCATGATAATTTCACAAAAGAGCAAATCAGACGTTTTGTTGAAATGAGTGATATTATTAAAGAAAATATTGATCACCATGTTTTCCTTCACATATTGAATTCTGCAGGAATATCACGATTTCACGATTCACAATTCGATATGGTCAGGCTTGGAATAGGATTATATGGCGTTGGTGCAAATGAGTCGGAACAAAAGCAATTGGAAAACGTGAGTACGCTGAAATCAAATATTACTCAGATTAAAAAAATAAAAACAAAGGATACAATTGGTTACAATCGTGAATTTGTTGCTGAACGAGACATGATAATTGGTATTATCCCAATTGGTTATGCCGACGGATTAAACAGAAAATTAGGCAATAGCAAAGGCAAGTTGCTTGTAAAAGGGAAATTTGCACCCATTATTGGAAATATTTGTATGGATATGTGTATGATAGATATCACCGAAATAAAAGTGAAAGAAGGTGATGAAGTGATTATTTTCGGTGAGGGATTTTCAATTAATGATTTTGCCAAAGACTTAGAAACCATACCTTACGAAGTTTTGACAGGAATATCAAGAAGGGTTAAAAGGGTTTATTTCATGGAATAGGGATGCTGGATACTGGATGCTGGATACAGGATACTGGATGCAAGATGCAGGATTTAAGTCAGGGTGTCCTTCTACATATTTTTCGAAACAAATATTGTTGAAAAAAACAGCATATTCTTTGTCCATTACACCTCAATATTTACTTTTCCTTTTGCTCGTTCAAAGCACCCAGACGTTTTAACAAAGGTGGGTGAGAATAGTAAAAGAAAACATAAACAGGATGTGGTCGCAGGTTGCTTAAATTATTAACAGACAATTTTTTCAGTGCGGAAATTAATGCTTCGGGATTAAAATTAATTCCGGCAAAACTATCGGCGGCATATTCGTTTTTGCGAGAAACAACATTCATCACCAAACCTAAAATGAGAGATAAAGGACTATAAAGCAAACCAAAAGCAAGTAATCCCATATAAAAACTTCCTTTTTCGGCACCGAGAGCTTGCGAAAGAACCGGATTTCCAATAAATAATGATAAAATAAACAACATCAAACCGGTTTGAGCAAGAGAAATAATAATTCCTAAAAGAGTATGCTTTTTCTTGTAATGGCCAATTTCGTGTGCAAGAACTGCGACAAGTTCATCGGTAGTATGATCCTTTATAAGCGTATCATACAATACGATACGTTTTTTTGCTCCAAGTCCGCTGAAATATGCATTTGCTTTATTCGATCGTTTTGAACCGTCAATCACAAAAATATTATTGAGTTTAAAACCAACTTTTGATGCAAATTTTTCGATAGCCGTGCGAAGTTCGCCTTCCTCCAAAGGAGTTTGTTTATTGAATAAGGGGACAATTAGGGTAGAATAAAACATTGTAATAAAAATCATAAATAATCCAATTGCAGCCCACGCAATTAACCAGAACCATTCGCCTGTTGAAACATAAATCCAAACGATCAAAGCTAAAATTCCACCACCGATGATCGCTCCAAGCATTAAGCTTTTTAATTTATCCAAAATAAATGTTTTGGGTGTTGTTTTATTGAAACCAAATTTTTCTTCAATTACAAAAGTACTATAAATTGAAAACGGAGTCGATAAAATATCAGCGACAATAGCAAGAATTCCAAAAAACATTAATGCCATTAAAATAGGATTTGTGGTATATTCCCTGACGAATTTGTCGAGGAAAGCAAATCCGCCAAATATCAACATTGCAAGCAGTGCAACAAAAGATAATGATTCGGTTATCAATGAAAAACGCTGCTTTGTTTTTTCGTAATCCTGTGATTTTTTGTATTTAGCGACATCATAAATACCTTCTAATTCCTGAGGAATTGTATTGCTCCAGTATGTGGAATTCAAATAATCAAGAAAACGTTCTAATAAATAATTAAAAGTTATTACAATTAGAATTATGATGAAAATTGTGTGTGCCATAGTTATTAAATTTGGGTTCTACTGATAAATTTATTTATAATGATCAAATGCTACAATGCTTAAATGATTAAATATTTCATGACAATTAAATCTTTGATAATGTGGTTTTAATATTACAATATTAGGTTTTTTCATTTTGTTTATTATTTTTATTTTAGCATTTTAGCATTCAATCATTTTCGCCCAGAAGTTTCGGGGGTTTCACTTTTTGAAATTACAAAAAAACATGAGTAAACATTCACAATCTAATTTTAATTATTATACTAAAAATTGTTATATTGTTCATAAAGTAACTAACCGTTTATAAAAGTCATTCGATTGTCATTCAGTGGTCATTCAATTGTCATTCAATTGTCATTTGATTGTCATTTCCTCTATTTCTCATTATTCCCATATACCCCAATTCAATTATCAATTATCAATCATCAATTATCAATTCTTCAATAGCCTCCGCTCCATTTTCTTAAAAACCATTCGGTAGTCAGAAGGCTTAGAATTACAATAAATATCCAAAATAAATTTATTATCTCAACAAACTTAAATTGGCTATAAATTATAGTTTTAATATCTTCTCGCTCATTTATCAATTCATAAAGCCTGTCAAACTGTTCGGGATAGACCATCTCACCATCATTTCGATTAGCCAATTTATACATTAAAGCATGATCGGCAATTGAGTTGATTGTTTCAATATCAAGAGCTTTTACAATGAATTCACCTTTTTCAAAATATTGCTTGTCACCTACTTTGACTTTTGCTTCGTAATTGTAATTTCCAACCGGAAAACTTCCGGCATTTAAACTATAAGCGTTTTTTGTTGGAGTAAACACAAAAGGAAAAACATTTTCATCTTTATCAATTATATTTATTTCGATTTCCGGCTCATTGATCATTTCATAACTTTGATTATAAAGTTGTGCCTCAAATTCAACATTTTCGTTTTCGTTAAAACTGTTTTTACAAAGCACCCTGAAATTGCTTTTATCCTCCTTTACGGATAAATATTGAATAGTTTTATTAAAGATTTCGTTAAAAGAATTATGATTGGAATTATAAGAATAATCATACATTTTCCATCGCCAAAGACCTTCACCCAAAATTATTCCTGTTTTAAGATCAAGATTTTCGGTAAAAGTTATTAACGGATTTGGTGATAAAAGACTATTGATTTTTTGATAAAATATAATATTTGAAGCCGTTGATAATCCCTTATTATAAGTTCCAAAAGGGACAATAAGAGGTGGCAATTCCGCGATCAAATTACTTGTTGCTTCACTTAACTCAAATAAAGAAAACTTATCGTTCAATGAAGCTTGTGCCTCGACGGAAATGTTTTTGTTGCCTAAAATTGAAATTCCTGGTTCCAATTTATTTAATTGATTTATTGCCGTTTGATTTCCAACAATAAACAAAACCGGAATTTTAGAATTTTTAATTTTGTTTATTAACGCAAATTCAGGATTTTTCTTCGAAGGCAGTTGATGCAAAACCACCAGGCTATATTTAGAAATTTGTTCAGAGAAATTATCAATTAAAAAATCTTCGACCTCATAATTAATATTGCTTTCGAGAGCAGATTTTAATGCGGCAATGTCGGGATGAGGCGAATTTGCCAGGATCAAAATTCTTTGCTTTGAATCCAGAATATCAATAAAAATATCTCTTTCATTGTTTGCATAACTGATCTCGTTTTTCAAATGCGAAAGCTTTATAGTATATTTTTGCAAACCCGTTTTTTTGGCTTCAATATTAAATCTTATAGTTTTTAATAATTTATCGCTCGTAAAATCAATTAACTGAGAAAACAAAACATTTTTTCCTTTTAAAACTTCAAGTTTTGCAGTTAGGTTTTTGCATTTATTTGCTTTTATCAATATTTCAATCGGGAACTCATTATTCAAATATGCAATCCTGTTATAATTAATATGTTCGAGAATAATATCTTTTTGAATATTTGTATCGCCAAGAGCAATTGAGTAAACCGGAAAGCCTGCCTGACGTGCAACATATAAAGGATTTTTTCCTTTATTATAAAGTCCATCGCCGGCAAGGATCACAGCACCAACATTTCGATTCGAATAACGAGTATCAATTTCATCAAACAGAACATCAAAATCGGTTTGACAGCCTGAAAACATCTCAGGATATTTTGGGAAATTATCAGATTTAATAAACTCAACTTCATCCGAAAACAAGTATTTTTTTACATCATAATCAGTAGATAAATTATCAATAAAAACATTAAGTTCATCAAAATATTGAGTTTTATAATAACTTGAATCTTTACCGATTACAATTGATTCGGAATTATCCTGAGCAATTATAATTATTGGTTTTTCGAAATGCTTAATTACTGATTTCAGTAAAGGTGATAACAATAAAAAAGCAATTAAACTGATTGAAATAAAACGAAAAATACTTAGGAAAATAATTAGCTTTTTCGGGAACTCATGCCTTTTATTTCTGAAATATAAAATACCGGAAAATATTGTTCCGATAAGCAGACAAAAAATTATGAACCACGGGGGATATTCGGTAATTATATTCAATGGGTTGGGAATTAGAGATTGGAAAATGGAAATTGAAAATTAGAAAATGGAAATTCAGGAGCAACCAAATTTCTAATTTCTAATTTCCAATTTCGACACACATCCATTAAAAAAATATAAATCAACATATTCAAAGTATCAATTACTTATGAAAGATATCATTAAAATATTATTAAATATTCAAGCCGCCGCAAATACTAATAACCTGACCGGTTACATAATCCGAGAGATCTGAGGCAAGAAAAACTGCAATTTTCGCTACATCTTCAGGTTTTCCGGCTCTTCGTAAAGGAATGGTTTTAATCCAGTCAGTCTTTACATCTTCGGGTAATTTTGCAGTCATTTCCGTTTCTATAAATCCGGGGGCAATTGCATTGCAACGAATATTTCGTGAGCCAAGTTCTTTTGCAATTGATTTCGTGAAACCTATTATTCCGGCTTTTGAAGCTGAGTAATTCGATTGTCCGGCATTTCCGTTTATTCCAACAATCGATGACATATTGATTATTGAACCCGAACGCTGTTTCAACATTGAGCGTTGTATCGCTTTGGTTAAATTAAAAACAGATTTTAAATTCACTTTCAAAACCAAATCCCAATCATCTTCCGTCATCCTCATCAGCAATCTATCTCGTTCGATGCCTGCATTATTCACAAGAATGTCAACATTTCCAAAATCGTTTAGCACTTCTTTTATAAGTTCTTCGGCATCATTAAATGAACTTGCATCCGAAGGGTATGCTTTGCCTCGAACTCCAATTTCAGAAAGCTCTTTTTCAAGACTTTTACAATTATCATCATAAGCAAGATCGGTGAAAGCAACATCAGCACCCTGTTTTGCAAATTCAAGTGCAATTGATCTGCCAATTCCACGGGCAGCACCTGTAATTATTGCAGTTTTGTTTTCTAATAGTTTCATTAGTAGTATATTTTATTTTTAATTTATTAGATCACTTTCAAAACTCAACACATTAGAAACTCAAAAAATATGAGTTTTTAAACCGGACAAAATTAGCAATTTCCTATTAATTCAGGTATAAACGAAAAAATTGGGTAAATAATATTTTGAAATGTTGGAGTTAATGGATTAAGTGGGGGAAGATGACTATTTAATATATAATATGCTATTGGGTTTGTTTTTGCAATTCATTTTGTAAAGTTAGGGAAATTAGGGGGAATGATAAAAAAATCAAGTAAAGGTCTTGTCCTGAAATAGGTTTACACAAAAATATGTTAATAAGTAAACCTAAAACAGGACAAATATGAAACCAAGACAAATTATTCAGGAAAGCACAAAGTTAAAAATCGTACAAGAAGTATTACGAGGAGAATTTACAAAAGAACAAGCTCGACGTATTTATAAAATAAAAGGGAAATCGTCAGTATTAAATTGGATGCGAAAATATGCTGGTATAGATCAACGTTCTTATGGCGTAGATCCAACTTCCCAATTATTAAAAGAAATGATGAAAGAACCGGAAAATACACAAAAGCTTAAAGCCAGGATTAAAGAACTGGAAAATGAATTAAACCTTGCCAGGTTGAAAAGTCGAGCTTACCAGATAATGGTAGAAAAAGCAAAAAAAGACTATGGAATTGACTTGGGAAAAAAGCATGGAGCCAAATAGTTCAGCAACTAAAAGAAGAAAAGTCGAGAGTTAGTATTACTACTCTTTGCGGTCTATTTGGCAAAACAAGACAAGCTTATTATAAAGTAACAAATAAAGAAGTAATAAAATTTACACAGCAAACAATTGTATTAGAGATTGTAAAAAAAGTTAGAAAAAAAGCTAAGACAAACCGTTGGGGTGGTAGAAAGCTTTATTTGATAATTAAAAATGACATGGAAAAGCACGGTATAAAAATGGGGCGTGATAAATTTTTTGATTTACTACGAGAAGAAGGTATGCTGGTAAAGCCCAGGAAAAGACATTTTTTTACAACCCAAAGTCATCACTGGTTACATAAATATGAATATTTAATTGATGGTATGAAATTAACTGCACCCAATCAATTATGGGTGTCGGATATTACTTACGTTGAATCTCAGGAAAAAGTATTGTATCTATATTTGATTACTGATGCGTTTTCCAAAATGATTATAGGTTGGTATATATCAACAGACCTAAAGGCTGATTCTGCTGTAATGGCATTAATAATGGCACTTAAAAACAATCCTAATATCAGTGAGCAATTAATCCATCACTCTGACAGAGGTGTGCAATATTGCAGTAGTAAATATGTAGAAATCCTAAAAAGTCATAGTATAAGAATCAGTATGACTCATAGTGGTTCACCTCACGAAAATGGCATAGCTGAAAGAGTAAATGGAATAATAAAAGATGAATGGCTTTATGATTTAGAACTAAAAGACAGGGAGCAAGCGGAAAGAAAAATAAAAGAGATAATAAAGATTTACAACACCTTACGTCCACACCAGAGTTTAAACTATAACAAACCCATCGAAGTTCACCAAAAGGGTTTTTTAAGGAATAACTTTGAAAGCGTAATTATAGGTAAACAATATCAATATAAAAAGGCCGGGCCAATTACAACCCAGCCTTCGCCTATAAACGCTTCCAAGTCGCAATTATTCCTGGCAGGTTGCTCCCCAGCAGAGCCTGCTTCCGCTTCATTGCGACAAGACAAAATTGAAAAATAAATTAGAAATAATAAAATGAAGTTATTAACAATTACTTATATTTGCATCAAAATGTGTCAACTTTTTTCAGGACGAGTCAAAATATATTATTGCCATTATTGCAATAATGATAAGGCCAAGGATAAAATTAGTTCAATGGTTTTGTTGTTAAAAGTTATTTTTTTCTCCATAGTTCACAATCCTTTTTGACCTTGATATCAAGTTTAATACCGACTTCTCCATTGTCTGCAATCTCAACTATATGATTATCTTGTTTTAATGAAACAATAGTCGATTCCTTAAATCTACCGTCTTTCATAATATATAATTTGTCTCTTTTTTTTAGTTTTTGATTTTTAATGTCAATTACTACAACTTTTCCATTATAGTGAACCTCTTTTGGGATTCCAATAAGTTCGATATTAGACGGTTTGAATTGAACAAGTCCAATTTGTAATAATGCTTGTCTCGCATCCTGTTTAGTGATTAATCCGTTTGTAATATCAAAGTAAAGGTTGAATAATTGCCATGTTGTTATTAACCCTCTTTTATCATATTTAGCATCATTTTCTTGCTCATTCGAAAAGGGGGGGGCTTCCCTATTCAAGGGTGGCAGGTAGCGTTGATGATTGATTATAGTTAAGGCACTCACATCAAATGTTTTACGTTCTTCTGCCCTTCTGTTTTTAATCTTTGATATTTGGTTACAATCTATATCTTTTGGTCTTCCACTAATTCCTTTGACTTCAATTACTAGTAAACCATTATCTAAAGTGACTTGCAAATCCTCCTCTTTAATTGGAGGATTTTCTTTGTCAGTATTTCTAATTTCTGTGAATTCCAAAAAATGAAGGAATTTCTCAACAGAATTCACTAATTCATAACCTGTTGATGTTAGCAAATCGTGTAGGTATTTATTATGTTTTATGTTCTGTTGAATTTTGATGTTTAAGTCCTCAAGTTTAGATTGATATTTTTTCTCAATCGCTTGTTGTTCCTTTGCTAACGCAGAATAGTTGGGCAGCCAATATTCTTCTGATTCAACCCATTTAAATCTTGTTGAGAAAGGAAATAAAGAAGGTTTTAAGTCTGGAAGAAATGTAGAGAATAATTCTTTCAAAAAGTCAACCTTGTTTTGTATTTGAGGGAAAACAAGAATATACAACTCGTTTCTCTTTTGAATAAAAGATATAATTTCTCCATTTCCGTTTTTTATTATTGGAACAAAATTTGGATCAGGTTTGTAGCCATAGTTTTCTGCACGAACTTCCGGATGATTAAAAGTGGCAAAGTATTTCAATCCCTCTTTATGATTTTCAATGGCACTTTTTAAAATGTTGTTAACAGCCAGAATTTCAAATTGTATCCCTGTTTTATTTTCAATTGAAGGAAAGTGATTAAAGAATGAATAATTATTGTATATTATCTTTCCTGTCTGCCTTTTATAATCAGAGCCTATTTCAATTGTTTTGTATTCTACTTCTTCATAATTGTCAGCAAAAAATATGATTAGCCCCCCTCTTTTGTATAAATCTTTTATGGATTGCCCAATATGGTAACCTGAAAGAGGTCTTGGGTCGAACTTAGTTTCTGGGAATTCACTTATTAGATAGGTTATCTTACTTCCTTTGATCGATTTTCGTTCGTGATCCTCTATCTCATATGGAACAGTTTTATCTTCCTGACCTACAATAATCACATCAAATTCATGCAAATTCACTGGGAAATCATTGTTAGGTAGGCATAATAGATAGTCATCCCTTCTTTTATTTGGAATGTCTACGACCTTTCAAAGAGCCAGAATAAATATTATAACCTTCTTCCTCAAGAAGTTTACTTTCTTCACTCAGATCAAAAAGGCAGATTTTAGGTCTTCCTATTTTCTTTTTCTTTACTAATTCGGAAGGCTGCATGCTGTCTTGAGCTTTTTCTTTTTTCCCCAATAGTCCCATCTTATTTATTCAATTTTTATGCACACATCCGACTGTATTCTGCAGATATATACAGTTTTTGCTGTTTAAATTTTAAAATCATTTTGTAAAGGTAAAAAAATTACAGAAAATAATAAAAGAAAATATAAAATAGTTAATATATGCAATTGCAATTATTCCCTCCCAGCCAGCTAAAAGGCAAAGGCGGGCATGTAAAAGTCTTAGCCTATAATAAAGTTTTAGCAAAGGGTTTAGTTTAACACTTGCTTCAAACTGGGCTTTTCAAGCAGTTGAAGCTTATTTATTAGGCACATTATTGAATTTTGAAAAATGCGTTTATCATTAACATCATATCTACGTCAGTTCCAAAATTATTGTAGATTTTGTGATTTTCTTTATCATCAACTAAGATCATAGCAAATGTTTGTTCTGGGTCAATCTGTACATTTATTTTTCCATTAACATAATTTCTATTGTCAATGCGAGATAACTTAATTTCTTTACCCTCATATAATTCAAATAAGTTATTAATATGAAATTCATAATCTGAAAGAATTTCTACATCATCAGTTTGTGTAAAAAATATAACTTCTTTACTATAAGAATCTTTTGTAGTTGTATTACAAGAAAAAGTAATTAGCGATAAAAAGAATAAGAATCTAATTGTTTTCATATCTATAAAATACTGTGCCTAACTTGCTTATAAAGAGTTGAACAATAAATTTGTCCAAAAAATCCTAATATGGTTTATAATCTTCAAGTTTTCGTCTCAAAATTTTCGCCTTTAATCATTAAGCTTCTGACTTTTTAAATAATTTAAAAAAGGATTCGAATAACACAAATAACATTACAAGTGGAATAATAATCAAAACTGCTCGCATAGAACCTTGATTCACTTTATTGCTGTCAACCTCTCCAACTATTTCATTTAGTCTTTTATCAAATTTGTTCCAATAACTCATCTTAATCTGAATTTTTCAGCATGCGGTACATTATTATTTTTTATTTTTCACAAATGCAAAAATTATTTTTAAATATCTAAATCATCAATAAAAATATTAAACCTTTTTTCCGCTTAAGCTTTAGGCTCTTAATCCTCACCCTCTCGCCTGCCTTTGCCGAAACTATTTAGTTTTTATCTTTAAAGTCGAAAAAAAAATATTTGAATATCGAATATTGATTAACGAATATCGAATACTGATTTTCTTTACTTCGCAAATCGTTAATCGGTGTTCCTTGTTCTTAAATCAATTAATACTTATTTTATAGACAGCCTCTAATTAACCCGCGGAAAAGATAATCGAACCTGAGCACCACCTTTCTCTCTATTCTGAATTGAAATTGAACCTGAATGTGAGTCCATAACTAATTTTACGGCAGCCAAACCAAGTCCTAAACCTTC
>Ga0255398_1154_pt1 | contig 10710 bp, 3 predicted proteins | sample ANMaggSeSYBR01K3_FD_182119 | JGI IMG/M metagenome (GOLD analysis project Ga0255398, IMG submission 182119) | Sediment cell enrichment communities from methane seep in Santa Monica Basin, California, United Staets - ANME aggregate JGI... | ecosystem: Environmental > Aquatic > Marine > Cold seeps >...
CCAACATCGCCCTTTACACCAAACTAATCGAAGATAATGGAGTTGATTTTGCAATTCAGGCTTTACCTCCGATTGATAATGAAAAACTTGAGGTCAGTTTGGGTTTAGATATTACCCAAAACGGAAACTATTCTTTCAAATTATTTGAATCGGAAAATTTTGATAAAACAACTTCAATTAAATTAGAAGACAAAGAAAGCGGAAGCCTTGTCGATTTGCGTGAAATTGAAGAATATTCATTTAATATTAGCCAAGCAGGTCAAATACGTGAACGCTTTGTTTTGCATTTTAATAATGCAACAGGAATAGAAGACCAGGAACAAGAAGCTGAAAACATTCGTTTTTATGTTTACGATAATAAACTTTATATTATTGATAAAGAATTGGAAAACGGAACTATTCAGTTATTTAATATGCTTGGGCAACCTGTTATGGAAAAGCAATATTCGGAAGCAGTGAATACTCTTGATTTGAATCTTTCTGAAGGATATTATATTGTTAGAATAATTACGGATAAGATGGCTATGAGTGGGAAAATATATTTGGAATAGATACTGGATACAAGATACAAGATGCAGAATACTGGGAACTTGGAATAAGAAATAGAAAACAAGGAACAAGGAACAAGGAACAAGAAACAAGGAACAAGGAACAAGAAACAAGGAACAAACCCGAAACATGAAACTTTAAATTATGAAAACAAAATTAAAAACATTAACAATCATCTTACTAATTACAGCAGCAACTTTTATTACAACAAATGCAAAAGCTGATGATCCTCCACCTCCACCACCAGGCCATGACGCAACAGGAAATGTTCCCGGTGGTGGTGCACCAATTGGATGCGGTTTATTAATTTTGCTTGGATTAGGAGCTGTTTATGGTGGATTTAGAGGGTATAAATTTTATAAGGAAAAGAAAGAAAGTTTGTTGGACTAATGCATGCATATACGCCAAGGCATTTTGAAAAATCCTTGATAAAATTTAATTTTCTTGCTTGTAAATCCATCGTCTTAAACTATATCGAATAATTTTTGCTCATTTTAGCATAAGACTTGTTTTTTAACAGCCTTGCAAACGAAGAAGGGAAAAATTATATCAATTAGATATTAAAATGCGCCAAAAAGATATCACAGTATAATTAATTCTGAAAGGCTTTAATAAATTACTATCTGATGTGAATTTTTTCATATGCATAGATAATAATATCTAGTGCATTATGAAATTAAATTGGTATTAAGTGGTATAAAATTCTAAATTTGCATAAAAATTTTAGAGATTATGCTTTTATTCTTATCCATAGCAGGTGTTTTTCTTTCAGTTATATTGCTTTACTATAACGCCAGAAAATACACTTCATCCATTTACCTGAGTGTTTTCTTTTTCCTGATAAGCATTTACAGCCTTTATAATTATGCACTATCATTTTCAAAATCTGTCCTATTGGTAAGTATTTTTCTATCTCTCATTCCAATTTTCGGAGCGATGATTTATCTCATTGGGCCTATGCTGTATTGGTATGTGCGAAGTTTGTTATCGGATAATTCACGTTTAAAAAAAAGCGACTTCTGGCATTTTCTTCCTATGATAATTTTTTTCATTACGACCCTTCCTAATATATTTACTCCATGGTCAACCAAAGTTGAGGCAGCTACTGCCATTGTGAATAATTTATCAGCAATGCAGTATTACAAGCCTACCGTTTTATCTGCAATATTTTCATTTCCGGTAATGTTTCTAAGCCGCCCCCTATTGGTTTTTGGTTATTTAATTTGGGCTATTGTACTATTTATTCGCTATTTATCCCGAAAGGAAAAATCATCGGTGTTCTCACGGCAATTTTTTATGACCAAATGGTTAAGCGTTTTTTTAGGATCACTAATGTTTTTACTTATCAGTCATATACTTCTTATGATTGATCTAACCGTGGAAGGTTCGTATATTTTTATTACCATCAAAACAATTCGAGTTGTATCCACATTAAGTCTAATCGGAATATTGGTTTCTCCGTTTTTTTTTCCTGGAATTCTTTATGGATTGCCCAGATTCCCGGAGCCCAACAAAAACCTCAAAGCTGAGGTTGTGGAAACACCTTCTTTGCCTAAAGCATCAAAAAGTGTTGCCACGCATTTCGAATCAGCATATCTTCTTTCTATCAGTTTAAAAGCTGACACCTACATGAAGGAGTTTAAACCTTATCTTCAATCGGATATCAATCTTTCTGTTTTTTCGAAACTCATTAATATTCCTGCGCATCATCTCGCCTATTGTTTCAAGGAGGTTAAACAACTAAGTTTCAACGATTATCGAAATACATGGCGTGTAAACCACTCAAAAAATCTTATTCTCGAAGGAAAATCTTCCGATTTGTCAATCGAGGGAATTGGGCAGTTATCTGGTTTCTCATCCCGCAAGACATTTTATACTGTTTTTAAAAAAGCCGAAGGAATCTCTCCAGGTCTTTTCGTATCACAAATCAACAAATAGCCGGTTTGCACTGATAATATGTGCCATTTTTCAAAAATGGCACAAGCCTATTCATCTAATGTTATGCTCCAATAGATTTTCTTTTGACATTTGTCAGGTCATTTTAAAATCATACATTTATGAAAAAACATTTCCTGCTCATTATTTCAATTCTTACACTGTTTTCTACTACATCTTTTGCACTAACAATTTATGTAGATGTTTCGGCTACCGGCAGCAACAACGGCACAAGCTGGACAAATGCCTACACATCTTTTCAAGCAGCAATTGATTTTGCAGCTGCCAGTGATGAAATTTGGGTTGCAAAAGGTACCTATAAGCCAAGTTCTGATAATGGTTTGGGCGGAGGTTCCCGTTATTACCATTTCAGCTTACAAAAAGATATTGATGTGTATGGCGGATTTGCGGGGACAGAAACGGATATCGATGAAAGAGAAAATTTTGGACAGGGTGAAGCCAACGAAACCATTTTTAGTGGTGATTTGAATGGTGATGATATAGGTTTTACCAACAATGCGGAAAATTGTTATCATGTTTTTTACAATTCAGGTAATGCTTCAGCTGGTGCAAGAATTGATGGTTTCACCATTTCAGGTGGCAATGCAAATGGTTCTGGTAATCATGCAAAAGGTGGGGGAATGTACATCTCAGGGACAGGCTTACAGAGAATGAACAGGATTGTATTTTCAGGTAATTGGGCAGGAAAAGGTGGAGGTTTGTATAGCTCAAACGCCCAGCAATTCATGTTCGATGTTGTTTATAAGGGCAACACAGCCGATTATGGAGGTGGATTTTACACCGAAGGACTCACCAATGTATATTTTTATAACAGTATTTTCTCGGGCAACAAGGCAAATATTGATGGCGGCGGTATTTATACTGTTAACACAAGGTTTCTTCCTGTTAACGCTACTATTACAGGTAATCACGCTGATAATAATGGAGGGGGAATATACGATAATAATTTCCTCGGTTCTGATTTAAGGAATTCAATTCTATGGGAAAATACTGCCAACAACAGCGGGGCACAAGTTTATATAGCTGGTACTGTTCATCCTTATTTTAAAAATTGTGATATTCAGGGTGGTTCTGCAGGTTTTGGTCTTAGTTCAGGAACTTACTCAGGTGTGTATGAAAACAATATCGATTCCGACCCATTGTTTGTAACGCCTGTCCCTACTGCCCCAAGTACAGGTGGCGATTTACATCTTCTGTCCGATTATCCTTTAAATAGCTCTCCTTGCTACGACGCAGGAAATGATGATTTCTTGGGCTCCTATGGAGACTCTCTTACTACTGATTTTGATGGTAATAATCGTATTCAAATTGCGCATGTTGACATAGGCGTTTATGAAGGGGGGAATGCACCTCCTACGCCTACAATTTATGTGGATATTAACGCAGGCGGAGGCAATTATGGCACTTCCTGGGCAGATGCCTTTACCGATTTGCAATGGGCAATGCTGATTGCCCGTACCTGCCATGGCTTTACTACGATTGAGGTAGCTGAAGGAACCTATAAAACCACCGATGGCACAGACAGAGATATTTATTTTGGAATGATTAATGGTATTAGCATTTTTGGCGGTTATCCCACTGGGGGAGGCACACGCGACTGGGAAAACAATGAGACCATACTAAGTGGTGATTTAAACGATAACGACATTTTTGACATGACAAATTCTGGTAATAGTACTGCATATACTGGTTTACAAGGAGGAACAGGTAATGATAATAGTTACCATGTTTTTTTTCATCCTGATGGGCTTAACCTCACAAATTCTGCTGTGTTAGATGGTTTTACAATTACCGGAGGGTATGCTTATGATGGAGAATATTTTTATGATTCTCTTACTTGGAAAGGTGGAGGGATGTATAACTACTCATCTTCTCCTACAGTTATTAACTGTACTTTTTCATATAACCAAGCTATTTACGAAGGTGGAGGGATGCACAACGAATACTCATCGCCTGTTGTAACCAACTGTAACTTTAACCATAATGCAGTAGAGTCACATCAAACCATGGGTTACGGTGGAGGGATGTCCAATTTTTATGGTCATCCATCGGTTAGCTCTTGTATTTTTTCTAATAACTATGCTAGGCGTAACGGAGGTGGGATGGCAAGTATTGGTGATTCACTAACAGTGATTGACTGCATATTTTCAGAAAATGAGACTAATAGTGTATATGGTAGCGAAGGTGGTGGAATGACTATTCGAAATGTTAATGCTACGATAAGTAACTGCTCTTTTATTAACAATAGTACGCATGAATGGGGAGGTGGAATGTATACTTACGATTGTTCAGGTGAGCTTACAAACCTTGTTTTTTTTGGTAACACGGCTGGCCGTGGCGGTGGAATATACATGATAGCGACAGCAGCACTTACTCTGAATAATGTCAGTTTCTTTAATAACAGTGCAAATTATGGAGGAGCATTAAATCTTACTTGCTATACTGCTACTATTAACAACAGTATTCTATGGGGAAATCATTCAAATAACGGAAATGAAATTTGGACGACTACTAGTGATAACACGTATCTTAACAATTGTTGTTATTCAAATAGTCCGGGTGATATTGTTGTTGACGACGGGTCATTTATTCCATCAAATTGTATTACCAGTAATCCTTTATATGTGAACCCTTCGGACGGAGATTTAAGGCTTTACGGTAATTCACCGGCTGTAAACATGGGGCAAAATAGTTATAATACAACCAGCACCGATATTCGTGGAGAAGTCAGAATACAGAATACAACTATCGATATGGGGGCTTATGAGTGGACAAGCGGTGTTGACCCTGATTGTCGTGTAACTTATGTAGATTTACTGGCAAGTGGCAGTAATGACGGTTCAAGCTGGACGGATGCTTATACTTCTCTTCAGTCGGCTCTTGATGCTACTACTACTATCGGCGACCAAATTTGGGTAGCAAAAGGAACATACAAGCCAAGTTATGCTTACGATTTAACAAATACTTCCCGCTATTATCATTTTAGATTGATTGAAGGAGTTGAAATATATGGGGGTTTTGCAGGAACTGAAACTTTAGTTAGCCAAAGAACAAATTACGGAGTTGGCGAAGCAAACGAAACCTTCCTGAACGGTGACCTAAGCGGTAACGATAATTTTGATGTTACAAATGGCGGATACCAAACAACAACAGGCGATGACAATTGTTATCATGTTTTTTATCATCCCAACGGAATGAACCTAACAAGCTCTGCAATTTTAGATGGATTTACAATCAGCGGTGGAAATGCCAATGATGCAGCCGGAAATCCTCATTATAGAGCCGGAGGTTTTTATGCTCATACTTCATCTCCAACAATTCAAAATGTGGTGTTCAAAGCCAATAGTGCAAGCAATGTTGGCGGTGCTGTTTATATTCAGAGTTGTACCTCCAATTTTACAAATGTTTCATTCCTTAATAATAAATCATTCGATAAAGCCGGTGGAATTTACATTTATAGTGGTTCTCCGGCATTAGACCAAATTAATTGCAATCAAAATTATTCGGCAAATGGCGGGGCACTTTATGTTGATGCCGCAAATCCAACCATAACAAATGCAATAGTTACAAATAATAATTCAACTTCCGATGGTGGTGGCTTATCGTCTCACTCATCTTCAATTGATATAACAAATGCTTTGATTGCCGACAATGTTTGTTCTCAAAACGGTGGAGGGCTTTTACTATATTCAAGCACAATACCGTTTGCAACCACTCTTACAAATGTTACAATTACAAATAATTCAGCAACTGGAATTGGAGGAGGAGTTCGTTTAAAATCACTCGAAGCGTCTTCTCTTATTTTGAATAATTCAATTGTATCTGGAAATACTGCAACTACAAACGGTAATGAAATAGCTTCGTACAGCCTTGGTGGAACAACGCTAAATTATTCATGTTACGATAATAGCACAAATGATTGCTTTGTTGATGGAGGAACCTTTGTAACTACCAATAACAATATCACTTTAAATCCACAATTTGTTGATGATGATAATTCAGATTTTAGAATAAACAGAAGTTCTCCTTGTGTGGATGTTGGTGAAAATAGCTACAACTCCGAATCTTATGATATACGAGGAGAAGACAGAATTCAGAATACGGTCATAGATATGGGTGCTTACGAATGGACAGAAGGTACAGATCCGGTGGGAATTATTTATGTGGATATCAATGCAACAGGAACCAACAGCGGTGAAAACTGGACGAATGCATACACCTCTTTCAATTCGGCCCTTGATGCTGCTGTAAGCGGAAACCAAATTTGGGCAGCAAGTGGAACATACAAGCCAAGCTATGATTATGGTCTCGGCGGAGGTTCACGTTATTATCATTATAGATTGATTGAAGGAGTTGAAATATATGGTGGATTTGCCGGAACGGAAACTTTAGTTAGTCAAAGAACAAATTACGGAGATGGCGAAGCAAACGAAACCATCCTGAACGGTGATTTGAGCAGCAACGATAATTTTGATGTAACAAATGGCGGATATCAGGGAACGACAGGTGACGATAACTGCTACCATGTATTTTATAATCCCAACGGATTGAACCTGACAAGCACTGCCGTGCTGAATGGGTTTACAATCAAAGGAGGAAATGCAAACGCCGTATCCGATCCGCATAATAAAGCTGGAGGAATCTACCTTTATTCATCATCGCCCACAATCCAAAATGTGATATTTCATTCAAATGAAGCCGACAATCTGGGTGGGGCAGCATACATCCATAATAGTACATCGGTCTTTACGAATATGTCATTTCTTTATAATCTTTCTAACGGTGGCGGTGCGCTTTATGTTTCAACAGGAAATCCAATTTTAAAAAATGTATCATTTACAGGCAATGTATCCTCTGCAGATGGCGGAGCGTTGTCAACTCATTCAGCTTCTACGACAATAACGAATGCATTATTTTCATCGAACAGTGCGACCAATAATGGCGGGGCTGTCATTTTCTATTCATCTTCTGTTCAATTCAATACTACACTGAATAATGTCACACTGTCGGATAATCAAGCTGGTGTAAGTGGAGGAAGTATCCGATTTGCATCCAATAATGCAGCATCTGCATTAAACATCAACAACAGTATTATCTGGGGCAACACTGCGACAACATCAGGCAATGAATTATCATTGGTCAGCACAGGAACTACAACACTAAATTACACCTGCTACAAAAACCAAACTAACGATGTTGAAGTGCTGAATGGAACACTCACTGCAACAAATAACAACATCACTTCAAATCCACAATTTGTTGATGATGATAATTCAGATTTTAGAATAAATAGAAGTTCCCCTTGTGTGGATGTTGGTGAGAACAGCTACAACTCCGAATCTTATGACTTACGAGGAGAAGACAGAATTCAGAATACAACCATAGATATGGGTGCTTACGAATGGACAGAAGGTACGGATCCGGTGGGTATTATGTATGTGGATATCAATGCTACAGGAACCAACAACGGCACAAACTGGACGAATGCATACACCTCTTTCCAATCGGCCCTTGATGCTGCTGTAAGCGGAAACAAAATATGGGCAGCAAGTGGAACATACAAGCCAAGTTATGATTATGGTCTCGGCGGAGGTTCACGATATTTTCATTTTAGATTGATTGAAGGAGTTGAAATATATGGTGGATTTGCCGGAACTGAAAATTTAGTTAGCCAAAGAACAAATTACGGAGTTGGCGAAGCAAACGAAACCATCCTGAACGGTGATTTGAGCAGCAACGATAATTTTGATGTAACAAATGGCGGATACCAAACTACAACAGGTGATGACAATTGTTATCACATTTTTTATCATCCCAACGGAATGAACCTTACGAGTTCTACAATTTTGGATGGATTTACACTTAGTGGTGGAAATGCAAACGGTACTTCTCCCCACAGGGTAGGTGGAGGAATATATCTTAAGTACTCTTCACCTACTATCCGGAATGTTGTATTTACTTCCAATTCCTCAGCACAATCTGCAGGTGGGATATTCCTGGATCACAGTTCATCGCCTTTTGCAAATATTTCGATTACAAATAATATAACAGAATCCAGCGTTGGTGGGGGAATAAGTATCAGTTATGGTGAGCCAGAGTTTAATCAATTAAACTGCACTTCAAATTATGCTGATTATGCCGGTGGGATGTATATATACAAATCAAACCTTGTTTTAAATAATATAATATTCACATATAACTCTTCAGCCAACGAAGGAGGTGGATTATGGACACATTCGGCTTCTCCAACTATTACAAATGCACTGTTTTCGGCGAATACAGCAACAACTTATGGCGGTGGAATATATTTTTACTCAACTACCATTCAATATACTGCTTCGGCAAACAATGTAACCATATCAGATAACCAAGCCGGAACTGGTGGTGGAATCTGTTTTCAGTCATCAGTATCTTCTTCTCTTATTCTGAATAATTCAATCGTATATGGAAATACGGCGACTACAAATGGAAATGAAATAGCTTCAAATAGTTTGGGAGGAACAACGCTTAATTATTCATGTTATGATAATAGTGCAAATGATGTGTTTGTAGAAAGTGGAACGTTTGTAACTACAAATAATAACATTACTTCTGATCCAGTATTTGTAAATGCTTCAGCAGAAGACTTTCGGATTTGTGGAACTTCTCCCTGCGTGAATACGGGAAATAACAGCTATAATTCGGAAACCTACGATATTCGCAGTGAAAACCGTATTCAAAACACAACTATAGACATGGGAGCCTACGAATGGACATCGGGGACAGACCCTCTATATCGTGAATTAGACTGGACTGGAGCAGCAAGCAGCGATTGGAATACATCCGGCAACTGGTCGAACAATGTTGTGCCAACCGCAAACGACAATGTTACAATTCCTGATGTTTCAGGAGCTAGTGAAAATAATCCATTAATTGCGTACAATGGCACAGCCGATTGTAATAACCTTACCGTTGAAAGCGGAGCTACTTTAACTTTGCAAAGTACTGATGCAAGTACGGGTTCATTAATTGTTAATGGTACTTCAAGTGGTGAAGTTAAAGTTGAAAGATTTCTAACTGCCAATAAATGGCATTACATAGTAGGCCAAACTAATATTTTAGATGATTTTTCAACAACAATGGGTTTAGGCACTCCGGGCAGTTCCTCTAATTCCTTTTACAGATGGGATGAAGCCCTTGAAACAGATGAAACTCCTGGCACATGGGTTGATATACTAAATGGACCAACTGGAAATGGTGCAAATAATGAGATGAATGAGACTTTTGTGTCCTGTCGTGGATATGGTGTATCATATGCATCATCTGATAAAACACTAAGTTTAAGCGGTGAACCATATACAACAAACAAAAGTATAAATATTTCTAAAACTGGTACTAGCACTAGATCAGGTTCAAATCTGGTTGGAAATCCCTTTACTTCAACAATTGCAGCAAACCTGGCTGCAGATGAAAATAGCTTTTTAAACATTAACAATGCTATATTGAAAGACGAAAACAGTGCAATATATCTGTGGGAAGAAGATTCGGATTATCAAGGCAGTAGAGATGATTATACTACAATATCTAACTCAGCTGGGGCTGCATATATTGCCCCCGGACAGGCTTTTATGATTATTAAAAAAGACGAAGGAACTACTTCATTACCCTTTAACACAAATATGCGGAAACATGGTTCTGCTAATTTTTATAAAAATACTACTCAAGACGATATAAGCCGTTTTTATTTGAGTGTAGAAAACGATGAAGGACTTTACAATGAAATATTAATAGCTTTCATAGAAGGAATGAGCCAAGGCTTAGATATTTCGTATGATGCAGGAAAACTAAAGGGCAATCCGGATATTGCATTATATACAAAACTCGTTGAAGATAATGGAAATGACTTTGCCCACCAGGCATTACCACCATTAGTTAATAAAGTTGTAGCAGTTAAAACAGGATTGGATGTTAGCCAGGCAGGTAATTACACTTTTAAAATCAAAGAACTCGAAAATTTCGACGAAGCAATTAGCATTAAATTAGAAGACAAAGAAAGCGGCAGCCTTATCGATTTGCGTGAAATTGAAGAATATTCATTTTAATCAACCCGGCCAAATTCGAGAACGCTTTGTTTTGCATTTTAATAATGCAGCAGGCATTGAAGATCAAATACCCGAAACAGAAAACATTCGCTTTTATGTTTATGATAATAAACTTTATATAATT
>Ga0255398_1155_pt1 | contig 10695 bp, 6 predicted proteins | sample ANMaggSeSYBR01K3_FD_182119 | JGI IMG/M metagenome (GOLD analysis project Ga0255398, IMG submission 182119) | Sediment cell enrichment communities from methane seep in Santa Monica Basin, California, United Staets - ANME aggregate JGI... | ecosystem: Environmental > Aquatic > Marine > Cold seeps >...
ATCACCTCTATATCAATCCTGCTTTTGTAGGTTTGATAGATGTTTTCTGACGGCACATTTAAACTCGAGAGTAGTGCAATGGTACCAAAACGGTTTTTTATTTCATGATACTTCTCGATACTATACTTCTCAGGATGTGTTTTGACACGATTCAAGTAGTCAACATCTTCCCGTACTTTAAGCTGTTCATCCAGAAACAGGTAAAGATGAAGATCGTTTTCAGCCGGGAACGTTTTATGCCATATTACCCTTTTCTCATGGTCGAAATAACAATCTCCCGTTTTGAATTCGTTTCGTGCCAAGTCGCTGTAATCAATCATGGAATTGTTTCTTTTTACCGGGAGGATAAACTGTATTTGCCCTTCTTGCAATAATGATACGTTAGAGGCGCTGTATAATCCCTTGTCAGCCACAACTATGGCGTTTTTCAACCCGGATTCAAGCATGCAGTTCTTGAACGCTTTGACATCCCTGATATTGCCAGGAATCAAATGGTAATATACCGGCATGCGGCTATTGGACGAATAGATATACATCAAGTTAAACTGGGGGCCATATTGAAGGTCGTGGCTGTATCCCGGCCAGGCGAGTGATATATTCTTTGAATTGCTGAAAATATCGGTTGTATCCATTAGTATATACTCACCCTTGCGAATAAATGATCGCATGTAGTCTAGCATCTTGTCACGTTGTCCACCGACCCGGTTCAGCACCCCTGATGCCCGTTTTTCGCTAAAGGGTTTTAATCCAAGTGTATCGGGAAGATAACTTGATGCCAATCGGAAAGGAATACTTTTCAACGGGCAGCGATAAACAAATCTGCAGTATGCAATAGCTAATAATTCTTTCCAATCATCGGGAAAAGCATCTCTCAAAAAAGAAGTGAACTCTTCGAAGCGTGACAGGATCAACCGTGACACACCATATTCTTTACATTGGATACTACTGTAAACCTTGCCTGAAGCAGTTTGCTCCAAACTTCGTTTTTCAGAAGGTACGAATCCCTTTTCCTGGGTGATAGAACCCAGAATCGGGCCAGTGATCTTCCTGGGCTTCTTATTAACCCTATCATACACGGTCTTGTAATCATAGAGATAATACCTTCCCTTGATGCATCTTAGCTCTGTGCCTGGTTTTTTATGGGCTAACGCCCATTCCGGATGAGGAGATTTCTTGGTTTTCATATATACGTAGTTACGTATTACTAATATAATACAAAAAAATCCACCAAACCAAGGAATGATGGAGTTTTTTATCAGTATAATATGTATTTTGTTACCAAGTTAGGGTTTAAATTTAAATCAAGAAAAATAAAGACAAATAAAGACCAGGATGTGGAAGAAAATATGATTTTATATCTTTCAAAATCAGACGTGGAATCGGTTGGGGTAACAATGCCTGAAATTATTGTGGAATTGGAAAATGCTTTTCGCGAAAAAGGGAAAGGTAGGGTTGAAATGCCACCCAAGCCAGGCATTCACTCAAAGCCAGATGCTTTTATTCATGCGATGCCTGCTTATATTCCAGCGATAAAATCCATGGGCATGAAATGGGTTAGCGGATATCCTGAAAATTATAAGAAAGGACTGCCTTATATCACAGGTCTTATAATTCTTAATGATACTGAGACCGGACTACCGCTTGCAGTTATGGATTGTATCTGGATTACGACACAGCGAACTGCTGCTGCAACTGCTGTTTCAGCAAAATACCTGGCTCGTCCCGATTCTGAAACTGTGGGAATTCTTGGGGCTGGTGTACAGGGTTTTTCTAATCTGGATGCTTTAAAAGCACTTTTTCCTATTAAAAAAGTAGTGGTTTATGATACTATTCCTGAACAAATGGAGATTTATGAGAGGAAAGTATTAGAAGTTTGGCCCAAACTTGAAATTTCAAAAGTTAGAGAACCGAAACAGGCAGTGGAAGGAGTTGATATAATTGTAACTGCCGGACCCATACGATTAAAACCTCATGCAACCATAAAAGCCGGCTGGGTTTTAAAAGGTTCATTTGCTTCGCTGGTGGACTTTGATTCGTACTGGTCACGAGAAGCATTACAGGAATCTGACAAATTTACTACTGATGATCTCCCCCAACTTAAATATTACCGTAATGCGGGCTATTTCCAGAATATACCTCCTGTTTATGCAGATCTTGGGGAATTAGTTATAGGAAAAAAGAGAGGACGGGAGAATAAATACGAAAGAACAATTGCCTGTAACCTGGGGCTTGCAATCGATGACATGGCTACAGCATCGATAATCTATAAACGTGCAAAAGAAAAAGGTCTGGGCACAAAATTGCCATTATGAAATAGTAGTTAATCAGTTCAATAGACAGAATAAGAAAGCTCTTTTAAAAGATATTATATGAAAAAAAAAATTGGTACTATTTCAGTTATGATGATGATGGTTGCCTGTAACAATATTTCAATTATAGATAAAACACTTGAACCTTTCAGGTATAGTGAAAATTTCGAGACCAATGAATTAAGCGCCTGGGCTTCATATCCGCTATGGCAGGATACAGCCTTTGATCCTAATATGAGAGTTGACAGCATAGCGCCCGGTGATTCAAATTTATCAATTGTTCAAAAGGTAACCCCCTACACCCATGTTGATAATTATGCCGGTGCCCAGAAGAAACTTGATGTCTATATGGTATCAGGCTCCACCATTAAGCTCAGGTATTACCTGAAAACCGAGCTTAATCCGGAATTTTTCAAAATACGCCTTGCAGCCGGCCCTGATGGTAAAGTTGACTATACCATTTCCAATCCTGTAACAAACAGATGGGTATGGATAGAAGCTGACTATAATGATTTTATTAACCAGAACCCGGAATTAACAAAAGGGGAGATTAAGGTAAATGCACTGGCAGTGCTGGCAAAGTTTCCAAAGGCAGATCCGGCAATGAAAATTTACCTGGGTATTGATGATGTGAAATTGAAAGGAGTAAGAAAAATCCCTTTCAGTTTTAGCGAACCTGAGATGGTAAACCTAGCTGAGTGGAAGCCATTTATTCCTAAAAAACATTATCAAAGTGGTGAAACCTTCTCCCTAAAAGGAACATGGCCTGTTGATGCAGAGCGTGTATCTATAGATATTACTCCGTTTACTGAAAGGAAGAACACCATTTTAAGCAAGGATCTGAATAGAAATGATAACCAGTGGGATACTAAGTTTGAACTAACATTTCCTGAAGGCTTATACCTGGCAACACTGGAAGCACATAAAGACGGTGTTAAACTATCTGATACTCAATTCACTATATTTATTAAACCAAAAAATATTGAAGGAAACCATCCAAGGTTATGGTTTGATGAAGAAGGACGAAGCCGGGTAATGTCAAGACTGAATAGCGCGAGGTTTAAAAGTGTTAAAGACAAGATAGTATCTACTGCAAAAAAAAGTCGCGAGCAAAATCCGGTAGATAGTATTGTTTATGACATGGACCAGTTTCCCGGTGCTGATATCTTTCCCGCATATGGATTGCCAAATATAGTGCCCTGGTTTGCACGGATAGGTGGGTGGAGAACAGGTGTTTATTACAACGCCCTTGCATATAATTTACTGGGAGACAAACAAGCCGGTGAATATGGAAAGAACCTGCTGGTAAAGATCTGTGACTTTCCCGTCTGGCTTCACCCCTGGTGGAAGGAACGGGGGCAACATATCTATTACCCCATTGGAGAAATGGGCATAAGTTTTGCCATGGGTTATGATCTTTTGTATGACCTTATGAGCGAAAAGGAGAAGGAACAGGTCAGAAATGCTTTAACAGAACAGGTAGTCAAGGAGTGTCATAAAGGATATGTAGAAGATGATCTGGTAACCAATAATACTTCAAACTGGGTTGCTCACGTGACCAGCGGTTCAATGATGTGCCAGGCTGCAATGTATGGTGATAACGATCATATAGAGGTTGAGCCATATTTTACCGGTGCAATTCTTAAAGCATACGATATGATTCAGAAATCCATTGGGAGCGATGGCGCTTATGGTGAGGGATACGGGTATTATAACTTTACTATGTCATCACTTTCAAAGAGCCTTCCCGCTATGGATAATGTTTTTACTATTGATATGTCCGGAAAAATTAAAGGTTCGTATAAAGAGCTTATCTGGGCTGGGAATGTAAAGCATAAAAAAACATGCTATTTTGGAGATTCCGGAGGCGATTTACGTCCTTTGACGAACTGGGCCTGGCTTTTGGCTAAACATAAAGATCCTCTCCTCGGATGGTTTTATAACCATTTAAAGAAAGATGAAACTTTTATGGATGTTCTTTATGAAACCAGGGATGTTCCTGTGGAGGATCCCTTTGAAGAGAGCCCGGTGAAGTTTTTCAGGAAAGTCGGAACTACGGTATTTAAGAGTGGGTGGGAAAAAGATGATTTTTTATTTGTCATGCGATCCGGAGCATTTTATAACCACCAGCATCTTGACCAGGGGAGTTTCTGGCTTTCAGATCGCGGCAGTCGTTTCATCGAAGAACGTCATGGAAGTACCTATTATTTAGACCCCTATTATCAACCCTGGTACACTCAGTCTGTTGCCCATTCCACCATTTTGATTGACCATAATCATCAGAGTCAGCGGGTGGGAGATCCTTTGGTATTTGCAGATGGTTTTCATGATCATGCATTTATGCATCATTTTCTCGACGGAAGTGATGTGGCATTTAGTTCTGGTGATATCGGAAGACTTTACTGGGGGAAAGTGAAGCAGATGAGAAGAAATGTTCTTTATTTAAAACCACGAACACTTCTTATGCTTGATGTAATTAGTCCCACTGAGGAAGATGTGGATGTAACGCTGCTTTATCAAACCCAAACCCTTAAAGATATCCATGCTGACCAATTAAAATCTACCATAACCAAAGAGAATAATGTGCTGCACATCAAGCACCTTTATCCCGGGAAACTTGAGAGTAAGGCTGTAGAAACGCCTCATTATATATATACTTTACTAAATGAAAAGCCTTTAGTAAGAGAGGGAATGCTTACAGTTACTGCTCATACCGAAGGGAAACCACTGGTCATGGCGAATATGTTCACAACCACGGAAGGTGAAGAGCCTGACATTTCTTATGAAAAAAACAGTGGTTATCTGTCCGGTGTTGCCAATGGAAGAAGTTTCATATTTTCTACAAACCCTGGTAATATTTACAACAGTGATCATTTTATTACTGATGCACTGACGCTGACATGGGATGGTGAAAAAACTTTTGCTGCCATTGTGAAATCACTGAAGAGGGATGGGAAACGTCTAATCGCATCAGCTGTTCCGATAACTTGTGAAATTTCACAGAAGTCCATTAAATATTATCATCAGGAAGAAGCTGAAGTTATGATTGGTGTCGAAAGTGAACCTGCATCGGTTATTTTGAATGGCACTGAAAGTTCCGGATGGACATATGATAAAAATGAGGGGAATATAAGAATTGAACTTCCCGAAGGAGAAGGGAGTATTATTATTCGCATTGTTAATTAAAATGAGTTTTTTAGAATGTCAAAACTAAACTTTTTTGATTGTAACTGTTCAGTTGGGAGGGTGGCTTATCCTCATCTTTATGATATTCCTGATGTGGAAGGATTGCTAAAAGAGATGAAGACCGCCGGAATAGAAGAGGCACTTGTATATCATATTGTTGCCCGGGACGGGCATCCTCCTGTTGGGAACTCAATGTTGATGGAAGCAATAAAAAACATCCCGGAGCTTCATCCGGTTTGGGTTGTATTACCACATCACACGGGCGAAATGCCCCATCCTGATAAGCTTTTACCAGAAATGAAAGAGAATAATGTGAAAGCAGTTCGTATATATCCAAAAGCGGATTATCACAGCTTTTCAATATCGGAATGGTGTTCCGGCGAGCTATTTAGTGCATTGGAGGAGGAATGTATCCCGCTTATTCTTGATATGGAAACGGTGAGCTGGGAAGATGTTTATAAGATACTGGGGGATCACAAACAACTACCTGTAATTGCTGCTACCTGCACCTATCGAAACAATCGTTATATATATCCCTTACTTGAGAAATATAAAAACTTCTTTATTGAATTGTCACGGTTTATGGGTGCCGGAACCATTGAAGATATGGTGGAACGCTTCGGCTCACACCATCTTCTTTTCGGTACCAATATGCCGCAATATACTGGCACAGCGGCAGTATCCATTCTCACATATTCAGATATTGATCAGAAAGCCAAACAGGCTATAGCTGGTGGAAATCTTAGTAATCTTTTAAAGGAGGTATGGAAATGACAGAGTACTTTAATCAGATACATAATGGAATTCCATTGACCGATGTTGAGATCATTGATTTGCATGCACATCTTGGTCCTAGTCGCATTATGCACGTTCCGGCAAATGATCCTGCAAGTATGATAAAAATAATGGATCTCTGCGGGATAAATAAAACAGTGGCTTCGCCAAATGCTGGTATTGATTCTGATATTGTTCTTGGTAATAATATAATGCTGGAAGCAATTCGTGCCTACAGGGGAAGGATATATGGAGCATGTATGGTAAATGGTCATTATCCTGAGCTCTCTTTGGATGAACTGCAACGCTGCTTTTCTGAAGACAAGGACGTGAAAATCATTAAGGTTCATCCGTTTTCAACGTTCTGTAACATGAAGGATAAACGGATGAAAAATATTTTTGAATTTGCTTCTGATCGTAAACTTGTGGTTCTTGTTCATACCTGGCTTGATAATGACCAGTATGGGAACCAAGATATTTTTGCGGAGCTTGCTAAAGATTATCCTGAGATTAAATGGATTATGGGGCATTCGGGGGGGCCGTATGGAAGTTATCATGCAGTAGAGCTTGCTAAGGAAAGTGAAAACATTCTCCTTGATACCACGCTTTCAATGACTCCGGCAAGGCAGATAGAGTTTTTTGTTTCAGAGATTGGCTCTGAAAGAGTTATTTTCGGGACTGACAATCCGTTTTTAGATCCGAGACCACAAATAGGCAGGATCGGACTGGCTGATGTATCTCATCAGGACAGGGTAAATATTTTCAGTGCTAATGCGCATAGAATGATTGACTTTTAAACACCAACATGGAATAATTAATTACGGAAAAATGGAAGAGCTAAAAGGAATTCAATTACCTGATTATTTAGTAATAATTGCCTATTTCATTTTAATTGTTTTTATAGGTTATTATTTCAAGCGCTATATTAAAAAGGCTAAAGACTATTTTGCTGCCGGCAATGTGATGCCCTGGTGGCTTGCCGGAACTTCATTTTTTATGGCATCATTCAGTACCCTGTTATTTGTAATCTATAGTGAGATATCCTATAAATATGGCATCGTTGGAATTGTAATTACCTGGATGGGCCCGGTATGTATTCTTTTAGGCGGTTATTTTACAGCCCATCTTTGGCGGCGGGCCAGGGTTATTACACCGCTGGGTTTTATGGAAAGAAGATATAACAGCACTGTTCACCAGCTTTTTGTTTGGACCGGCTTTCCATTAAGAATGTTTGATAATGCCTTAAAAATATTTTCCACTGCCATTGTTATGGCAGTAGCCCTTCGGGGCTCAGGTATAACCGTAATACAGTTCATGGTAATTGTTGGTGTAATTATGATTGCCTACACATTTCTTGGCGGACAGATGACAGTCATAGTTACAGATTTTGTACAAGCAGTCATATTGGCTATCGCTGTGATATTTCTTTTTATTCTGACTTATAATTTTGTAATCGCCGATTTTGGGAGTTTTGGTACATTTCTTTCCAAACTTCCGGAAGAATTCCTAAATCCGGTTAGAGAACCCTATGGGTGGTCATACCTTATTTTTACTGTTTTTCTCATAACTCTACTTACTTACAACGCCAGTTGGTCCCTTGTGCAGAAATATAATACGGTTCGCAGTGAGAAAGATGCAAGGAAAATGGTTTATTTAATTGCTACTTTAATGTTTATTGCTCCACCCATTTTTTTCTTTCCCGGGATCGCTGCCCGCCTCATCCTTCCTGACCTGGCAGATGCTAAAGAAGTTTACGCGGCAATAAGCCTGAAAATCCTTCCTGTTGGCATGATGGGTTTCATATTGGTAGCTCTATTAAGCGCAACAATGTCAACCCTGGGCTCAGAATTTAATACACTTTCCGGGATTTTAACACGTGATTTTTATAAGAAGAAAATTAAACCTGACCTCACAGAGAAAAAAGAGGTGGTTTTTGGACGTATGGCAACAGTGATTATCGGAATAGTGACAATTTTACTTGCTATTCTCTTAAGCTTTTTCAGAGGATTAACCCTGATGGATATTATGTTCCGTTTTTTTGCAGCATTCGGCCCCCCGATTATGATACCCCTAATTTTCGGATTATTGTTTAAAAAATTCAATGCACGTGGGGTAATCTGGGGAGTAATTGCCGGAGCAACTATTGGCATAACACTAATAGTGGTTAATTTTATTCTGGTCGGTATCTATTCTGAACAAATGGCGGTTGATCCCAAACTGGAATTCTGGTTAAGGAGCGGCTGGAACTCCGCTGCAACAGTTCTGAATATATTAGCTACCATTCTTGGAATGTGGATTGGCACAATAACAAAACCAACCCCCGAAGAAGAAGAGAATAAAGTAAATTCCTTTTTCAATGATTTGAAAAAACCATTTCAATTGGAAGCCGCGGCAAAAGAAAGCTCGCTATCACCTTTTAAGATTATTGGTTTTACCCTGGCCCTGTTTGGAGTTATATTCGCTTTAATTGCACTCCTTGTATTGTTGGTTTATCATAATACACAAGCGTTTTGGCTGGATTTGATTCTGGGCTTTACCCTGATCCTGCTGGGCGGTATTATGTGGCTAAGATCAAAAAAAAACAGCAAATAACATAACTCATTAACACGTGAAATTAAAAAAGCGCAATATCCCTGGTCCCAAATCTGCTGAATTGTTGAAAATATCAGAAAAGCATGAACCCCCTTGTATGGCAGATCAGTTGCCGGTGGTTTGGGATCACGGGGAGGGAGTCTGGGTAACGGATGTAGATGGGTTTCAATATATTGATTTTACTTCGGGTGTGTTGGTAACTAACCTGGGGCATTCCCACCCACATCACGTGGAAGCAATACAGAAACAGGCTGAAAGGCTCATGAATTGCTACTCATTTCCAACCCCGGAACGGGTTAAACTGTCACAGCGAATAATAAACCTTTTCCCTTCCAATCTCGATAAAATATTTCTTTTAACAACCGGAGCTGAAGCTACGGAAGCCGCTCTTCGAATTGCAAGACGATACTCCGGAAAGCACGAGATTCTATCCTTTTATGGAGGATTTCATGGCCGGACTTATGGTCCCATGGGAGTGGCCGGAAGCAAGGGCACACGTTTTAAGTTTGGCCCTTCGGTTCCTGGTGGGATCATGGCGCCGTATGCCAATTGTTACCGCTGTATTTATGACAAAGTGCATCCTGATTGCGATTTTTACTGCATTAAACAACTGGACCGAATTATTGATTCATCATCTTCAGGGGATATAGGGGCTGTTATTACCGAGCCTTACCAGGGTGGGGCCGGATTTATTTTCCCTCCGGAAGGATGGCTTAAAGCACTTGAGAAATGGGCGAAAGAGAGGGGATTGCTGTTTATTGTTGATGAGGTGCAGTCTTCCTTTGGAAGAACCGGCAGGATGTTTATGATTGAATGGGAAGGTGTTGAACCAAATATGCTTTGTTTGGGCAAAGGCTTTGGAAGTGGTATGCCTGCTTCAGCCTTAGTGGGTGAGGCAAAAATATTCGAATGTATGAACCGGGGTGAAATGTCCAGTACAACAGGTGGGAATCCGCTGGCGAGTGCAGCTTCATGGGCAGTACTCGATGTCCTGGAAAATGAAAAATTACCACAAAATGCATTGAAAGTCGGGGAATATTTATTCAAACGGTTAAAAGAGCTCCAGAAAATCCATCCTTTGTTAGGTGACGTGCGGGGAAAAGGTTTGGTTATAGGCCTGGAAATCATTGAAGACCAGGAGTCAAACCAACCTTCACCTGAGCTCACCCAGAGAATTATTTTTAAATGCGGAGAATATGGGATGTTATTGGGCAGGGTAGGTTTACACGGAAATGTCATTCGTATAGCACCTCCTTTACTGATCACTGAGGAGGAAGCGGAAATAGGTGTTGCTATTATGGATAAAGCCTTAACGGAGATTGAAAATGAATAACACAGTTGATTTTTTAGAACAAATTATCCGGTTCCCCTCTTTAAGCGGGCAGGAAGAGGATGTTATACAATTTCTGTATAAAAAATTCCATCCTCTTGCAGATGAAGTTAAACTTGTTCCACTATCCGATGATCTGTTAAGCGACCCTGAATATTCCTCTCCAATTCAGGATATAAAATATAGTGGAAGACATTATCTGAGGTTAAAGATGAGAGGCACGGAGTCCGGCAAATCAATTATTCTGAATGCCCATGCGGATGTTGTTCCGGCATCAGCAAAGAATAGAGACCAGTTTATTCCCTATCAAAAGAATGGGTTTGTCTATGGCAGGGGAGCAAGTGATGATAAGGGACAAATTGCTGTCTTCTTTTTATTGTTAAAAATGATTAGGGAAAAGAAACTGACATTCAGAGGAGATATCATTTTTCATATTGTTGTGGAGGAAGAGAATGGCGGCAATGGTACCCTGGCGGCCATTCGCAGTGGAGACAAAGCAGATGC
>Ga0255398_1156_pt1 | contig 10690 bp, 14 predicted proteins | sample ANMaggSeSYBR01K3_FD_182119 | JGI IMG/M metagenome (GOLD analysis project Ga0255398, IMG submission 182119) | Sediment cell enrichment communities from methane seep in Santa Monica Basin, California, United Staets - ANME aggregate JGI... | ecosystem: Environmental > Aquatic > Marine > Cold seeps >...
GGCCATCAGTGACTCGCTTTTAATTACAGCACAAGGTAAGGAAACCCTTTTTCGTGAATCCTTAAAAGTGGATCTCGACAAATTGATTGAATATATCAATGAGTATGATGTGCACAAGATTGTGGTAGGTATGCCGCTCAACATGAACGGGTCCCTTGGACCACAAGGTGAAAAGACAAAGCAATTTGTCGCTAAATTAGAAAAAAAATTGATTCATTCCACACGTATTGATCGTGAAATCGAAATTGTATATTGGGACGAAAGAATGACGACAATGGGGGCAACCCGTAGTTTGATCGAAACGGACATGAGTCGCAAGAAACGTAAAGGTGTTGTAGACACAGTCGCGGCAGTATTGATTTTACAAGGTTATCTGGATGGAAATAGAACGGTTTAAAAAATAAATTTTAGAAGAGGTGTTTAATGAAAAAAGAAGAGAATTTGTTCGAAGTGGTTTATGACCAAGATCACGAGCATGAAGAGAGTGACGTAGTGGAATTATTCGATGAGAATGGTGTGGCTGTGAAGTTCAACATCATTGCCAACCTTGAACTGGACGATCAAGAGTATGCGATCCTTTCAAATGTGAACGATGAAGAAGAAGTGCTTATTTTCAAAGTAATGGAAGAAAACGATGAATTTGTTTTTGAAAGCATTGAAAACGAAGAGGAACTGGATGCTGTAATTGAAGCATACAACGAATTATTGGATGAAGAAGAAATAGAAGAATAGGCTGGATATACCACTTCTGTGTGGTAAAATGAATAAAAGAATTTAAGTGCTGAGGTGTTTATATGGATTCGTGTCATGATGGATATAAGAAAAAATTAAAAGAGGCAGGTTACAAACTGACGCCTCAAAGAATTGCGATTATTAATGTCATAGCTGAAAATAAAGGTGAACATCTAAGTACTGAGGAAATATATGATATTGTAAAGCAAAGGAATCCTGAAATGGGATTGGCAACTGTTTATAGAACACTACAAATGTTGGATGAGCTGGAAGTCGTATCATCTCTTAATTTAGAGGACGGCTGTATTCGTTATGAACTTTATTGTGACGACGGCGCACACAACCATCACCATCTGATTTGTACCAGATGTGGTGATGTGCTTGAAGTAGAAGGCGATTTACTCGAACAATTGGAACTCAAAATTGAAAACGAATACGATTTCAAGATTGTCGATCATAAATTGAAATTCTACGGAATATGCAAGAAATGTAAAAACCTTGTTTAGTACAGGGTTTATTTTTCGTAAATAGCAAATCACAACTGGAACCTTTGTCATAAAGATCTTAAACGTTTAGCAGGATCGGACAATATTAGCGCTAAATATATAATATTACGAGGTGTAAATATGACAAACCAAAAACCGAACAACAACTTTAGAAAGAAAAGAACCAACAAACCAAAAGAAAAAATCGAAGAAAACTTGGTGACGAGTCTCGACTCATCATTAAAAATCATTCCGCTTGGCGGCATGGAGGAAATCGGCAAAAACATGACCGTTTTCCAATATGAAGATGATATCGTCATACTCGATTGTGGAATGGCATTTCCAGAAGATGAACTTCTTGGAATCGACGTAGTCATTCCGGATATCACTTATCTTAAAAAGAATGTCAGTAAAATAAAAGGCGTTATTTTAACGCATGGTCACGAGGACCATATCGGATCATTGCCGTATTTCCTGAAGGAAATCAATGTACCGATTTATGGTACCCGTCTGACTCTTGGTCTTGTTGAGAACAAGATGAAAGAGCATAGACTAAATCCTAAACTCATCACCATAACACCAGGAGATCATATCAAACTTGGTGTATTTGACATCGAGCCGATCAGAGTATGCCATAGTATAGCGGATGCCGTTGCCTATGCAATCACTACGCCAGTCGGAAAAGTCATCCATACGGGCGACTTTAAGATCGATTTTACTCCGATTGATGGACAGACCACTGACCTGCATCGTTTCGCTGAACTAGGACGTGAAGGCGTATTAGCCCTTCTGGCCGACAGTACCAATGTTGTCAGAGAAGGTTATACCATGTCCGAAAGCACAGTCGGTGACACGTTTGAGCAGATATTCAGACATGCGACTTCAAGAATCATCGTCGCTTCGTTTGCATCCAATATCCATAGAGTGCAACAAATCGTGAACGCAGCAAGCATGAACAACAGAAAAGTTGCTTTTTCAGGTAGAAGTATGGTTAACGTCTCCAGTGTTGCCATGAACCTTGGATACCTTAAAATGGATGAGGATATGTTGATTGATATCAAAGACATCGATAGATATCCAGACAACGAACTCGTGGTCATCACAACTGGTTCACAGGGTGAGCCGATGAGTGCTCTCGCTAGAATGGCGAATTCAGAGCATAGAAATATGGAAATCAGAAAAGGTGACCTGGTCATCTTATCGTCATCCGCTATCCCCGGCAATGAAAAGTCAGTTTACAGAATCATCAATCAGCTCACTAAAAAAGGTGCGACTATGATTTATGAATCTCTTGCAGACGTTCACGTTTCCGGTCACGCGAAAGCAGAAGAACTCAAATTGATGCATTCGCTCGTGAAACCAAAATACTTCATGCCTGTACACGGTGAATCTGTTCATCTCGAGAGACATAAAGAACTTGCGATCGATCTTGGAATGAATGATAAAAATGTCTTTATATTAGCCAACGGCAATGTGCTTGAGTTTGATGGCACCAGCGCCAAATTGGCAAAATCCGTTCCGTCAGGACGTGTCTTCATTGATGGACTTGGTGTCGGCGATGTAGGTAATATCGTTCTTAGAGATAGAAAGCATCTTTCCGAGGATGGTCTGATTATCATCGTTGTAGCAATCTCAAGCGTCACAGGAGAGGTCATCAACGGACCTGATCTTATTTCCAGGGGATTCGTCTATGTCAGAGAATCTGAGGCATTGATGGAAAGTGCACGCGCTGTCGTGGATGCTGAACTCAAAAAATGCTATGAAAAAAATATCAAAGACTGGGCAACACTGAAGTCATCCGTCAGAGATGCACTCAGCCAGTACATCTATCAAAACACAAAGCGTTCACCAATGATTTTACCGGTTTTCATGGAAGTTTAAAAACCACTGAATATGGGGGAAATAGATGAAAAAAATAATATTGGTATTGATTTTGATGGTCACACTCTCGCTAATGTCGGGGTGTGCATCTGTCCTTGAAAAATATAATGGACCTGTGGATGAAAGTGACACAAGCACATTTGTGGTTACTGTAACCCCAGGTTCGAGCACTACCGGTATAGCCAATCTTTTGTATGAGGAAGGGTTGATTCAAAATGTCAACGCTTTCAAAGCAAAGGTAAAACTGCTTGAAGTGGACGGTCAGATGAAGGCGGGGGATTACATGCTCTCACCTTCTATGTCTGCAGAGACCATTATTAATAAACTGGTGGATGGAGAAGTTTTCGTTGAAACCAACAAATTCACAATTCCTGAGGGTTATGAGATCAGACAAATTGTCGACAAACTCGTGGAACAAGGTATTGTGGATCGTGATGTTTTCATGGATGTTCTCGAAAATCATCCTTTTGACTATGCTTTCCTCGAAGGTGTGGATCGAAGTAAAAAGCTTGAAGGTTACCTGTTCCCGGACACTTACGAAGTTCTAAAGAGTGCCGATGAGGTCGCCATAGTAGATAGAATGCTCAAAAGATTCGGTGAAGTATTTAAACCCGAGTATTATGATCGTGCAACTGAACTTGGTATGACGGTAGATGAAGTGGTGACACTGGCTTCCATCATTGAGCGTGAGGCTCGTGTGGCTGAAGAATTTGAAATCGTATCCAGCGTGTTTCACAACCGTATGGAAATCGGTATGGCACTACAGTCATGCGCTACGGTTCAATAAATTCTACAGGAACGTAAACCTGTGTTGTCTTATGCAGATACAGAGATAGAAGACCCATACAACACCTATATCAATGCGGGGCTTACCCCGTCACCTATAGCTTCACCGGGTGAACTTGCCATCAAGTCGGCTCTTTATCCCGCTGAAACAAATTATCTTTATTTTGTGACCACTGAAAAGAATGATGGCACCCACTACTTCAACGAAACACTAGCAGGTCACAACAGGGATGCCAAGAAGGGAAATTGATGACATGTCCGACCACAACATAGTCGATGAGCACGTCGAACATTATATCAGGACACTACTGCCGAAATCCACTGGACTTTTAGGCGAGCTTGAGCGTTATGCAGTTGAGCACCTTGTACCGATTGTTCAACCTGAAATTGCCCAATACCTAAAAGTGCTGATGAAAGTTCAAAGGCCGGTTAGGATTTTAGAAATCGGTACTGCAATTGGTTATTCTGCGACACTTATGGCGGAGCAGATGGATCGAGGGGTAATTGAAACCATAGAACTGAAAATGGAAATGGTGGAAAAAGCCAGTGAGACCTTTGAAAAATTGAAACTATACAAGCCGGATGTTGAAATTATACAACACCATGGTGACGCCATATCTATCCTTGAGCAAATGAAGGGTGAGTTTGACATGATCTTCATTGATGCTTCAAAAGGTCATTACAAAGCGTTTTTCGAGCTATGTATGCCCATGTTGAAGCCACGCGGACTGATCGTGTCGGATAACGTGCTTTACAAAGGTATGGTAGCTACCAATCTTTATCTGGTGCGAAGAAAAATAACTATAGTCAAAAGAATGAGAACCTATCTTGATTTCATATCCAATCACCCAAGGCTCGACACAACAGTGCTGCCGATGGGAGATGGTTTGGCAATCAGTTACAAAAAGGAGGCCGATGGCGCATGAAGCGCATTGAATTATTAGCGCCCGCAGGCGACTTACAAAAATTGAAATTCGCAATTCTTTACGGTGCTGACGCCGTGTATATCGGAGGTCAGGTATTTGGATTAAGAGCAGCTGCGAAGAATTTTTCATTTGAGGATATGAAAGAAGGAATCGCCTTCGCACATGAAAGAGGGAAGAAAGTATTTTTGACCCTCAATATAATTCCACACAATGAAGACATCCACTATTTGGAAGAATATATCAGCGCAATCAAGGACCTCGATTTGGATGCAGTCATACTATCCGATCCAGGAACTTTGATGTTCGTGAAAAAGTATGCACCAAATCTTGAAGTACATCTGAGCACACAGGCAAACAACACCAATTATATGAGCGCGACATTCTGGCACGAGCAAGGTATTAAAAGAGTGATTCTCGCGAGAGAACTATCTTTTGATGAAATTGCCGAAATCAGAAAAAATACACCAATGACACTTGAACTCGAAGCGTTCATGCACGGTGCGATGTGCATATCCTATTCAGGCAGATGCCTCATCAGCAATTACATGACAGGTCGTGATGCAAACAGGGGTGCTTGTGCACAACCTTGCCGCTGGGAGTACAATCTTGTGGAAAAAACCAGACCGGATGAAAGTTATCCAGTGGTTGAAACCGAAGATGGCACTTTTTTCTTCAATTCAAAAGATTTGTGCACAATCAATATGGTTCCGGAGTTGATTCGTTCGGGCCTTGACAGTTTAAAAATAGAAGGACGAATGAAAAGTGTTTATTATGTGGCCAATGTGGTAAGAGCATACCGTATAGCCATAGACACTTTCTATAAAGATCCTGAGAACTTCGTCTATGATCCAGAGTGGTTCGATGAGATCAAAAAAGCATCACATCGCGAATTCACAAATGGTTTCTATACGGGAAAACCGGATCACAATTCCCAGCTTTACGGCTCGAGTGCCTATATCAGAAGCTACGATTTCATCGGAGTTGTTGAGTCTTATGATGAAAAAACAAAAGTCGCGACAGTGGAACAAAGAAACAATTTCAAGGTCGGTGACAAAATTGAAATCATAGGTCCGGATTATTTCTATGCTGAGCAAGTCATAGGCGAGATCATCAATTCAAAAGGTGAGTCGGTCAAAGTAGCGCCTCATGCACAACAAATCATACGTATTCCAATGGACGTTCCCGTGGAACCGTATTATATACTCAGAAAAGCAAAGGAGAATTAGAATGGGTAAGCCTATCGTTATCGGGGTATCCGGAGGTACGGGTTCTGGAAAAAGCACTGTAGCGCAATCAATATTTCAGTCACTTCCGGATGAGAACATCCTGATTTTGGAACAAGATGCTTATTACAAGGACCAAAGTCATTTGTCCTATGAGGAGCGTGTCAAGACAAATTATGACCATCCTATGGCGTTTGACACGGACTTGTTGATTGAACACATCAAATTGTTATGCGATCATAAACCCATTCAGAAACCGATATATAATTTCGCGAATCACAATCGTGAAAAGGATTCCATATTGGTTTATCCGCGAGAGATCATCATCTTGGAAGGCATCATGATTCTCGAGGACAAACGACTCAGAAAATTGATGGATATCAAGATTTTCGTAGACACTGATGCCGATGTGAGAATCATCAGAAGAATCACTCGTGACATCAATGAACGTGGGAGAACACTGGAATCAGTGATCGAGCAATATCTCACCACGGTAAAACCGGCACATGAGCAATTTATTGAACCCATGAAGAAATATGCGGATATCATCATACCAGAAGGTGGATACAACAAAGTGGCCATTGATCTGATGACTACAAAAGTGCTATCCATCATCAACTCAAAGAATCAGTAAGGCGGCTCAAATGATCAATCAATTGATTAGAAATGCAGTGGAAAAAGAGGCAACCAATATTCATATCGCACCAGGGGCAGGGCCATTGATCCGTGTGAATGGTAAAGTGAAGGTTCTTGATGATGAGCAAATCATGTCACATGATCATGTCATGACTGTTTTGAATGAACTTTGCACTGAAACGCAACTGGATGCCTTAAATCAAAACGGTGAACTTTATTTCGGATATTCCATACCTGAAGTGGGAAGGTTCAGAGTCAACGTTCTCAAGCAGAGAGGTTCATACAGTTTGTCGATTCGAATTTTGAAACTCGTGATTCCGGACAAGTCTGAACTTGGACTTCCCGAGCATTTGTATGAGCTTCTAGAAAAGGGTCAAGGTCTATTTTTAGTCAGTGGTGCGTCAGGAACTGGAAGATCAACCACCATCGCCTCACTCATTCAACATATCAATTCCACCAAACGTGTCCACATCATGACGATTGAATCTCCAATTGAGTACCTGTTCAAGCATGACAAATCTATAGTGATCCAAAGAGATGTCGGAACAGATTGCGTCGACTTTTATGAAGGGCTGAGCAGTGCGATGCTTCATGATCCGGATGTCATTATGATTTCAGAAATCAACACTGAACGCATGCAAGATTTGGCGTTAAAGCTTGCTGAAGCAGGTAAACTTGTCATAGCGGGATATTCGGGAAACAATGCGATCTCAGCACTTGGTGGTTTTCTTTTTTCCGAGCAAGCAGAGCGCAAACAAATCAGAAAGCATAAATTGGCTTCGGTATTGCTCGGGATCATTTCTCAACAACTTGTGCCAAGCAAAGATCAAGACATCAGGCTGCTCGGTTATGAGCTTCTGCTCATGAACAATGTGGTCAAATCAAATATCATTTCCGATAATTTGACGGAAATACAAAACACTTTGATTTCCGGAAGAAGACAAGGCATGGTATCCATGGACGCATGTCTTTATGAAATGTTTTCATGTGGTGCCATCACTAGGGATACTTTGTACCGGTACTGTACAGACACCGAAGTGGTGAAACGGCTCGAGAAGTCAATCATATAGGAGCATATTATGAATAATTTGATTCTTATAGGAATGATGGGATCTGGAAAATCCACTATCGGAAAGGCCATCGCTGATAAACTCGGATGGAAACATCTTGATACAGATAAAATGATTGAGGACATGCAAGGGATGACCATCAGAGAGATCTTTGATCGCTATGGTGAAAGTCATTTCAGGTCGCTTGAGGCAAAATTGGTCGAACAGCTGAAGACTGTGGAGTCCACGGTCATCTCAACAGGTGGGGGAATCATACTCAATCACTTAAACACAATGGTTTTAAGAGAAATGGGACTTATCGTTTATTTGCGAGCACTTCCCAAAACACTTAATGCCAATCTTGAAGGGCATACTAAGAGCAGACCGCTACTTGACCATCAGAGCATTGAGGTTATTTATAAGGTTCGAGATCCGCTTTATCGGAATTCTGCCGAACTTGTGATTGACATGGATTTACTCAGCAATCAGGAAATAATTGATGTGATTTTAAATTACACAAAGAGGTGACCTTATGAAAATACTGGTTATTCAAGGCCCCAATCTAAACCGATTGGGAAAAAGAACCGAATTTCATTATGGTGCAATGACTCTAGAGGCACTTAACGGTGTAATCCGTGATTATGGTGATACGATTGGCTTTGAAACTGATTTTCTACAGTCCAATCACGAAGGACAACTGATTGATTGGATCCATGAGTCAGAAAAAAAATATGATGCGGTTTTGATCAACCCGGGTGCTTTTACCCATTACAGCTACGCGATTCGAGATGCCATCGAGAGTGTCGATATCCCATTTGTCGAGGTCCATCTTTCCAACATATATGAACGTGAAACTTTCAGACATGTGTCTGTGATCGCACCAGTGTGCAGAAAACAGGTTTATGGAATGAAGGAGAAGAGCTACTTTGATGCACTGGATTATTTAAAGACATTGCTATAACGGAATACTTCTGATAAAATTTTATTGATAATAGCATTCTTGACAATCCATAGGATTTATCAGTATAATAAATGGTGGTTTACAATTGAATATATTTGGAGGTTAGCATGATAGCTGCGAGTGATTTTAGAAAAGGGGTTACATTTGAAATAAACGGCGAACCTTTTGTAGTTGTAGATTTTCAACACGTAAAGCCTGGTAAGGGTGCTGCGTTTGTTAGGACCAAGTACAAAAGTTTGTTGAACGGTACCATCAGAGAGCAAGCGTTCAATCCGTCTGAAAAGTTCCCAAGAGCACATATTGAGACTAAAGAAATGCAGTATTTATACAGTGAAGGCGATTTGTATTATTTCATGGACAATGAGACATATGATCAAATTCCACTCTCTGCTGAACAAGTTGAGGATGCGATTCTTTATATCAAAGAAAACGACAACGCTACACTTAAGTTTTACAAAGGCAAGTGTTTCCTTGTTGAACCGCCTAACTTTGTAATTTTGACGGTAACTGAATCCGAGCCAGGAGTAAAGGGTGACACAGCTACAAACGTCACTAAGAAAGCAATCGTTGAAACCGGTGCTGAGATCTATGTGCCGACGTTTGTCAACGAAGGCGATAAGATCAAGATCGACACACGTACCGGCGAGTACTTGTCGAGAGCATAAATGTTTAACTCAGCTAACGCTGTTTTAATAAAAAATACCCACTAAGGAGGGAAACACATGAGCTATATGCATGAAAGAGTTGCTTATCTTAAGGGATTGGCAGAAGGCATGGAAGTGGATAAGGACTCGAAAGAGGGCAAATTGTTGCTTCAAATCATCGACGTACTCGAAGACTTTGCCGAAGAAGTAGAGGAAGTCTATGATGAATTGGATGACCTTAGTGACGCAATCGTCGAGCTTGACGAATATGTGGATTCCATCGACGAAGATTTGTCTGACATTGAAGATGAGTTTTATGACTTAGACGATGATGATGACGATTTTGATGACGATTACGAAGAAGTTGAGTGTCCTGAATGTGGGGAAAGCGTTTTTGTTGAAAGTCAATTGATTGACAAAGGCGAAGAAGTGGAATGCCCAAGTTGTGGTGTCATAATTGAATTTTCTGATGATTGTGAATGCTGCGGCGATGAAGACTGCAAATGTTGTGAAGATGAAGAAGTAAAGGCAGAAGCAGAGACAGAAGCAGAAGACAAGTAAGAATGTAGACCCTGTCGTGGGAAACCATGATGGGGTTTTTCACTTTTATTTGTATTAAAACGCCAACTTTGTTATAATTGATATGACTATTAATGAGTTTATTAAAGTGATAAGATAGATGGATTGGGAGGCTTATATGGCTGAAAATATGACTATTGATTCTCTAAAACACGGAAACGTGAACATCGCAGATGATGTAATAGGTGTGATCGCATCGATTGCTGCATCGGAGATTGAAGGAATCAAAGGACTTAGTGGTACACTTTCTGAAGAAGTTATGGAGATTATGGGTAAGAAAACTTTTCATAAAGGTGTTTATGTCGAAATGGTGAACAACATTGCGACAGTAAATCTTAGCGTTGTCATGGATTATGGCACGAAGATTGACGACACTGCAGTACTTGTACAGGAAAATGTGAAACTTGCCATCGAGTCTATGACAGGTGTACAGGTTGCGGCTGTGAATGTCACAGTTGAGAACATCATTATTAAAAAAGAAAATAAGTAAGAAAGTTTGAAAAGACTGGCTTCATTGAAGTTGGTCATTTTCATGTAAGGAGGATACATGAATCGCGCAAGAAGTCGTGAGGTTGTTATGGAAATAATGTATCAGATGGAAATCCATAAAACGTATGAAATGGACGATATGGAGAAGTTTTTGGTGCATTATGAGGAAGTTCTGGATCTACCGTACATCCATAGATTGGTAGAGTTGTGGTTGACCCATCGTAGTGACGTGGAAGGCAAGATCACCGAACATCTTAAGGGATGGAAACTCGACCGTATCGCCAAAATTGATTTGGCCA
>Ga0255398_1157_pt1 | contig 10679 bp, 10 predicted proteins | sample ANMaggSeSYBR01K3_FD_182119 | JGI IMG/M metagenome (GOLD analysis project Ga0255398, IMG submission 182119) | Sediment cell enrichment communities from methane seep in Santa Monica Basin, California, United Staets - ANME aggregate JGI... | ecosystem: Environmental > Aquatic > Marine > Cold seeps >...
AGCATTCAGAGCATGGACCAGGTAACAACTGTTCTGGAAGAGCACTTCAGTACTTCCAATGTTGAAAAAGCATAGGCTCAGGCCATGCTATTACAGATATGCCTGGAACAATGGACGAAATCTTTGATGTAATCATCGTTGGTGCCGGAGCAGCTGGCTTAACCGCGGGTATTTATAGTTCACGGGCCAAACTCACCACCCTTATCCTTAATGAGGGTGTTGTGGGCGGACAGATGGTCCTTACCAACGAAATAGCAAACTTCCCCGGGGTGGAAACCACCAATGGATACCTCCTTGCCGGGACCATGAAAAAACAGGCCAAAGAATTTGGTTGCAAGATCAAATCCAATATTAAGGTCAGTCAATTTACATTGGAGGGAGAACTCAAGCGAATAGTGCTTGAAGATGGCAGGGAATTCAAGTCCAGAACAGTGATTCTCGCCCCCGGAGGGAAACCCCGGCCTCTTAACATTCCCGGCGAAGAAACATTTAAAGGCAGCGGAATATCTTACTGTGCCACCTGTGATGGCGATTTTTTTACAGGAAAAGAGATTATAGTTGTGGGAGGAGGAAACTCTGCTCTTGAGGAAGCTGTTACATTAACAAGGTATGCAGAAAAGGTTACCATTATCCATCAATTTGATCATTTTCAGGCGTTTCAGCATGCTGTAGAGGACGCCCAACGGAATCCAAAAATAGAGTTTATCATGGAGTCGGAGCTTCGCACTTTTACGGGCAACAGTTTTCTTGAAGAGGTCTCCCTGGAACATTTACCTACAGGCAATTTTTCCAGCATGAAGATTGATGGGGTGTTTGTTTTTGTAGGTTATATGCCCAATACAGACATGTTGCAGGGGCTCGTTGATCTGAATGAGAGGCAGGAAATTGTAGTTGATGGAGATATGAAGACCAGTATTCCAGGTGTTTTTGCAGCTGGTGATTGTAACGCAAAGAAGTTCCGGCAGGTAACCACTGCGGTTGCAGACGGAACCATTGCTTCACTGAGTGCCGCAGAATTTTTACGGTCTAAAAGCAACTGACATGAAAGAGAGACTACAGTTTTTCCCGATTACCATTTTCTCCATCATTATGGGATTGGCAGGATTAACGGTAGCTTTAAATCAAACTTAGTAAAATGGATAATAAGGAAGTTGTACATACCAGGTGGCTTGATAAGATGTCTTTCGAGACGGAAATCAACGGACATAAAATACGAATTGATGCAGATACGGATGTGGGTGGTGAGGATTCCGGACCCAGGCCAAAACCATTTATGCTGGCAGCCCTGGGTGGTTGTACGGGTATGGATGTGATCTCTATCCTGAAAAAGATGAGGGTGGAAGTCAAGAACCTGAATGTAATGGTGGAAGGAGATCTAACAGAAGAGCACCCCCGGCGTTTTTATAAGATGCACATTATCTACGAAATTGAAGGTGATAACCTTCCGCTGGATAAAGTAAAAAAGGCGGTGTCCCTCTCTGAAGAGAGATACTGTGGTGTAAGTGCCATGTATAAGAATGTGATGGAACTTACCTCGGAAATCAGGGTGAATTCTGCAACAATTTAGAAAATTGTAACAATACTTCAGGGCACCTCTAAAAACTGGTTTTGTAATGAGAACGAGCAAAAAAGGAGATAGCAAGGCGGAAGGCAAAATATTCCGCAACAGTAGCCATAGCTACTGTGAGGAAAGATTTAGTCTGACAACGCTGCTATTTCATTTTGTAGCCGTTCGTAATACAATAGTTCGTTATAAATGTTAATAACTATTTGATAATCAGCGAAATAAAGAATGGATTAATTAGGTTAAATCCCTGATAATCAGTAACTTAATAGGTTAACCAATAATCTATTTCAGTTATGACTACCAGGGAGCATAAATCTTACAAAAGCCTCATTATCAGCATGTTAGATAAATTACCTCATATTAACCAGTGGAGGAGAGATTTCTTGATTGAAACCTTCATCCTGTTTCTATCTATTCGCGGCCGTATTAACTTTCTACAGCTCGGAAGGTACGGAAAATACAAAGAACAGAGGTACAGACAGCAGTTCGAGAAGTCCTTTGATTTCTTAACCTTTAACAAGGAACTCACGTCATCCCAAGGGAGCGGCAAATATGTCATTGCCTTTGATCCGAGTTTTATCAACAAATCCGGGAAGAAAACACCCGGGCTTAGCTGGTATTGGTCCGGTTGTGCCAATCAGGCCAAATGGGGCCTGGAAATTGGTGGCCTTGCCGCCATTGATATTGACAACCATACAGCTTTTCACCTGGAAGCTGTTCAAACACTCAATACCGATGATCAAACCCTTACAGATTGGTATGCCGGGGTAATATCCGACAGAAAGGAGACCCTGATGGGTATATCCAAATACCTGGTAGCGGACGCCTGGTTTTCCAAAAAACCATTTACAGACCAGATAGTCGCCTTAGAGATGCACCTGATCAGCAGGCTCAGGGATGATGCTGACCTGAAATATCTCTACAAGGGGCCACATACCGGTAAAAAAGGCAGACCACGTAAGTACGATGGTAAGATCATCAGTGACGACATTGATAAGGAATACTTCCGTTTCATATTCAGTAATGAAGAGGAAACGGTATATGCCGCTGAGGTTTATTCCAAAGCACTAAAGCGGAATATCATGCTGGTCCATGTGACATACCCAAAAGCCAACGGAAAGGATGCCCGCAAACTTTATTTCAGCACCGATGTGTCAATGGATCCATCGGAGGTACTGCTTTATTACCATAGTCGCTTCCAGATTGAATTCCTCTACAGAGACGGAAAACAACACACCGGGCTGAATGACTCTCAGGCAAGAAGAGAGAACAAATTACACTTCCAGTTCAATGCCTCACTCACTTCCATTAATATTGCCAAAGCAATTCATTGGCTGAGCATACCCAAGGAAGAGAGAGGAGCGTTCTCCATGTCTGATATTAAAACAATGAATCACAACACCTTACTACTGAAAAGATTTATTGACGTGTTCGGTATCCGCCCATACTCTACTAAAAATCAAAACTATGTCAAAGAACTCATATTATACGGCACCATGGCCGCTTAAAAGTTTAACGAACCATTGTAATAGAAACCAGTTTTTAGAGGTGCCCTTCAATCAGGGGTAATATGGTAACATGGCTCTATGAAGGTATCCCGTGCCATATCAAAACGTAATTTCTATTCTCTTCTGTGGCATGCGGGATTTTTAGCTTTTGCCCAAAATTTCATGGATGTAGACACCATCATACCAGCGATGATGGTGGATGCTGGAGGTACAGCCATTCATATTGGTATTTTAACCGCCATTATGCTGGGCGGCTCCAGTTTTACACAACTGATCTTTGCCCCTTTTATCAGTAATTATTCTTTTAAAAAGAAATTTCTCCTGTCAGGTATTAATTTGAGGATCTTCGCCTTGCTGGTCCTGGGGATTATCCTATATTTTTCTGCAAAAAGTGTTGGGAATTATGAAATTGTCCTGATCTTCCTGCTGATAACCATCTTTTCCCTTGGTGGCGCATTTGCCAATATCGGCTATACGGATATCCTTGGTAAATCCCTCGATGAGGATTTACGTAAACCCTTTTTTTCAATCCGCCAGGTTGTTACCGGAGTTGTACTCATCAGCTCGGTTTTTATAGCCCGGCATGTATTGGGCTCATCTGATTATCCTTTGAATTATTCGTACATGTTCCTCATTGGATTTCTGGCTTTATCGGCAGCCTCCCTGGGATTTTGGAGATTAAAGGAAGAGGTTCCATCAAAAATGGTGGTCAAAAATCCATATCATTTTTTCCAGATCATTAAAAGTGAACTGAAACAAAACAGCAAATTGCCCTATTTCCTGGGTTTTATAAATACCATGGGAATCAGCATAACCCTGTTACCATTTGTCATGCTTTTTGCCAAAGAAAATTTTGAGATACAGAGTGCAGATACTGGCAATTATTTGTTTTTTAAGGTGATTGGGGGTGTATTAACAGGGCTGATCCTTTTTATCCTTTCCGGCAGGTTTAAATATAGCTTCCTGCTTAAACTGAATGCAGGCATGGCATTGATCGCTCCTGTAATCATGATACTTGTACCCGGGATCTCAACATTTTACATTGTTTTTTTTCTGGGTGGGATCATCTTTGCTTCCTACACTATTACCATGAACGGGGTACTTCTTGAAGTATCCGGTACCAGCAACCGGGCCTTATACACTGGAATTGCTGGAGCAGGGAATATCCTTCCTGCATTGTTTCCTTTGTTAGGGGGATGGATTATCCAGAACCATGGATTTTTACCTTTTTTTATCCTGTTCATGGTCCTGATTTTGTCCTCTTTCTACTTCATCCATCATTTAAAGTGCAGAAAGTGAAAGAGGATTATGAAACACCGGATGTTACTGCGCCATCTGCTCGATCCGGTCCAGCTCGGCCATACACCTGTGACAGAATTGCTTATGCTTCTGATCCAGGTCCTCTACATAGGTACTTGATCGCATGACACAAATAGGATTGTTGCAATGAATCAGCCCGAATGTATGTCCCAACTCGTGAACAATCACTTTACTGAATCGTTCGATGAGAAGCTCATAATTGGGTTCCAGGCCATAATGTTCATTCCTTAGGCGGTACAGGGAAGCAATACCCGCGTATCCGTTCAATGCAGCCTGACCAAAAATATAGGTCAGTATGGGTATATAGAGGTCCACCCGAAGCATTCCGAGGATCTTGACCGCGTCCCGCGGAGCCTTTTCCGAAATCATCTTCAAAAGAGCATTGGCATCATACTGCCGGCGGCCCGGGTTATAAAATTCACTGATATCCAGGCTGCATTCCTTCAGATTCACAGGATAATGAAACTCCCGTGACACATCCTCTGTGACCCTTCTCGTTAATTTTTTTTCAAAAAGGCCGCAGGATACCAATATGATTCCCTGGCTGTCCAAACGGATCACTCCTGTTTCAGATTGAATTTCTTGATCTTGTTATAGAGCGTGGCCCGGTCCACATTTAATGCTTTCGCGGCACGGGATATGTTCCATTTATATTTCTCCAGGATCTTGGCAATATGCTTTTTCTCCAGGTCCTCCAGGCTCTCAATGGAACTGCTGATTACCTCTTTCCCCATGGGAAGATCCTTTAACCTGATTACTTTTCCGTTCCCGACAACAATGGCACGTTCGACCATATTCTCCAGTTCACGCACATTTCCGGGATATTCAAATTCTTCCAGGTGCTTCAGGGCCGCAGGCTCAATGGAGATGAGATCCCTGCTCATCGAGGTGCAGTACTTCCTGATAAAATGGTTTACCAGCAATGGAACATCATCAATTCTTTCCCTGAGGGGAGGGATCCTGATATTAACCACATTGAGCCTGTAATAGAGGTCTTCGCGAAACGTTCCGCTATTCACCATGCTTTTCAGGTCCCTGTTGGTAGCACAGATCACCCTGAAATCGGAGGTGATTTCCTTATTCCCCCCCACCCTTACAAACGTTTTGGACTCAAGGACACGCAACAGTTCTATTTGCATCTTGGGCGAAATGGTACCAATCTCATCCAGGAAGATGGTACCACCATCGGCCATTTCAAACCTTCCTTTCCGGTTGAAGGTGGCTCCTGTAAAGGCGCCTTTTTCGTGTCCGAATAACTCGCTTTCCAGCAAGCTTTCCGTTAAAGCACCGCAATGAACGCTGATCAACGGGAAATACTTCCTGGACGAATTGGAATGGATAGCCCTGGCCACCAGCTCCTTCCCCGTACCGCTCTCCCCGGTAATAATCACAGAAGAGTTGGACTGAGCAACACTTTCCACCTCCTTCAGAACCTTCTTCAAGGCATCACTCTCCCCCAGGATGTCCTCCACATCCACAAGGGAGGTGATCTTTTCCTTCAGGTTTTCGTTCTCAGCCTTTAAAGCCACCTGGGTGGCTGCATTCCTGATCAGGTGCGAAAGATCATCCGGATCGAATGGCTTGGTAACATAATCGAAGGCGCCGTCCTTCAGCGCTTGTACTGCTGTATCCACCGAAGCAAACGCCGTCATAATAATGACAATTGGCACCCTGGCAAGTGCTTTAATGCGCCTGTGCATCTCCATGCCATCCATGCCCGGCATTTTAATGTCGGCCAGGACAATATCAAACTCCTTTTCATTAAGAAGGGAAAGGGCTTGCTTGGCATTTTCTGCACATTCAACATGATACCCATCCTCGATAAACCAGCTGTACAGTGAATCCCTGACTGATTCCTCGTCGTCAACGATCAAAATAGAAACTCGATTGGCCATTATATCAAATTTAAATCTCCCGAAAGCGGGAGAATAATTGCAATGGTGGTCCCTTTGCCTGGCTCCGATTCCACCGTAATACGTCCTTTATGATTTTCAACAATCCCATGCACAATAGAAAGTCCCAGCCCTATACCACTGGTATCATGTTTGGTTGAGAAGAAAGGTTCAAAAATATGCGGAAGATCCTGCCTGGCAATTCCGGATCCGTTATCAGAAACGGTCACCCTGATGTGTTCATTGTCGGGATTGCTGGTCCTTATGGCTATCTCCCCATGTTCCTGGACGGCTTCCATTGCATTTACTACAAGTGCCACACACGCTTGTTTAAGCTGGTTGGGGCTGCAACAGATATGATCCGAATCGGCCTTGAAATCGGTAATGAAACGAATATCGGCGATTTTGATGGAATGGATCATCAATTTGCATGATTCATTCAGGAGCTTATGCAAATCAATGGGTTCAAAATCTTCCCGGTCCTTTCTTGAAAAATCAAGCAATCCCTTAACGATATCGCCACACCGCTTGGTCTCCGTTTCGATCAGTTTCAAATTTCTCAGGATGGACTCCTTCTTTGGGTGGTAAAACTCCCCGCTGTTAAGCTGTTTGTATATCAATTTATTATACACCAGGATCCCCGACAGCGGGTTATTGATCTCATGGGCCACCGATGAGGAGAGCTTGCCAAGCGATGCAATCCTCTCCACATGGATCAACTCGTTCTGTGCAGATAAAAGCTCTTCCGACTTTTTCTGGACCTTATACTCCAGTTGCTGGGACCAGTTCTGGAGTTCGTCGGTAGCTGTATCGATATTATCAAGCATGTTATTGAAGGCCATCGAAACCATCCTCATATCATCCAGCAATCCGGGCTTAATCTCCAGGCGTATACTGTTGTCACCTTTCGACACTGCCTCACTGGCTTCAATGATCGAATTGAGGGGATTCTGGATCTTTTTTCTTGTGAAGATAACCAGGAAGGTGACCACCAGCAGTGTGATCAGCATCGCCAGTATGAAAAAATTGGTGGATGATTCATCTGCGAATGCGTCTACGTCTTCCAATGGCATGGTGATTAAAAGTGAACCAAGCACTTCATCACTTTCTGCATGGGCATGGCATGCAGCCGTATAACAAGAAGGTTCGTTCAGGATTGGTTCCCTTATCAGCAAATGCCTGCTTCCTCTCAAATTCTGATGAATTCCACATTCAGGAATGTTCCCTACAACCCGGTAAGCTTTTTCCCTGTATGAAAATATAGTCTCCAGGTCTTCATGGCACTCTCTGCAATTGGGATTCCCCTGACTATCCATCTCTGAATTGACAGAGGTGTAGGCAAGAATATCCTGATCATCATACATATTCACCTCATCAATACCCGACATGGTACTGATAATATCCAGTGTCCGTTGAAGCATTGCCTTGTCATTCTCCAGCATGGAATAGTAGAGCGATCCTTCAACGATCGAACTGATATGGTCTCCGCTCTGACTGATGGTCCGATTGAAGAAATCCATATAGATTGACCTGAAAACAATATTGAAAAGGACAAACAGGATGATCATTGATCCGACAATGATAAAAACCACACGGCCATATATGGAGGATTTAAAACTGACAAAATTGCTGATCAGTCCCCGTTTCTGTATGCTTCTAAAAAAATTATAAACTGGCCTGTTCATGGTCAATTCAAGGGGGGAAATCAATATGGAAATTGCTTCCCCCCATTGTTACTGGTTAGAACTTTTAAATTACAAAAAATATTGATGCTAAGCATCAAGAAACTTTACCTGGAAATCATTCCATACATCCTTATTCATTTCAGCCAGTGGATGATCGGTAAGCTCACCACCTTCCTGAAGGACTACCGCAAGTGACCCCGACGTTTGAGTCAGCGTCTCAGCCACGAAATCCTTGAACCTGGCCAGCTCCGTTTTGGCCCACTCAGTGGCATCAGCCGCCAGGTAACACCCGGTGGTCTCTTCACGCCACTTGTCAGGTTTGATCTTGAACAGCCAGGATTTATAAGGATCTTCAATAATGGCCCCGGGATCTTGCTCCAGTGAGCTATGGACACAATCTATCTCACCGGATATGGGCGATGCGATCACCAGGTTTTTCCCATCCTGATTGATCCTGACGATGGGTTCACCCTTCTTTACCTTTTCTTGCTGATCCCGCAGGTATTCTATTTCAACACCGCCGGTCAGGTGCAACAGCAGGTCATCCATGCCAATCCGGGCCAGGCCCGATTTTTCAAGATGGGTCCAGGTATGATTCTTGCTGAAGAACAGACCCTGAGGGATGCGCAGGATCTGCTCCGACAGGACCCCAACTGCTTTACTCACCTTCGCCTTCAAATTCAATGGCCTGTTCAGCATGATCCAGAAAGGGATGATCAGCAACAGAAATACAATGACTATGATATATTCAATACCCTTGGTATCAAAAATATCTGTATAAACAAATTCATTCATAATTATTTGGTTTTATTGTGATTTAATGTTCTTTCACCCAGGATGGCGATTCCCTGAGAACCGGTAAACGTCTTATAACCCATCTGAAAATCCAGATTTCTATAAAGAGGACTGTCAGGGTTACCACAATCTCCATCCACGATGGAACGTAATGTGTAGCGGCATCCCATTTAAAGCCAATAACAGTTACATTCAGCCGGTTGATGACTACTCCAACCATTGTGATGATAGCAGACAGTTTGATCAGGAAGATGTTTTGCTTTCTGTAACTGTAAAAAAAGAGTGCCATGGGCAGCAGCACAAATCCCAGCATCTCGGTCAGGTACCAGTGCCCCATGCGTGTATTGAGCAGGTCCCAGTGTTTTCCATGTACAAAGACCACGATCTGCAGGGCAAAGTAAACCAGCAGGGTGAACGCGCATATCTTTGACAGACTGTGCAGGATCCCGTTATGCGCTTTATGATTCTCCGGGTTGATCTGGTTGAAAAAGACTTTCTGACTGATCGAACCTTCGGTAATAACCATGGATAACCCGGCAAAAATGCTGGATACAAAGAAAAGTATAGGGATAAACTCAGAATACCACAACGGATGGATCTTCTCTTTCGCCATCAGGTAAAGCGCTCCCAATCCCGACTGGTGAAGGGTTGACAGGGTAATTCCGAAGATTACCGCGGCCAGGGTCATCCCTGAGAGTATCTTCCTCGCTTTCTTAGCCCCGATCCATTCGGCAATGGCCGGTGAAAACTCTATCAACTCTGCTACCATATAGAGCAAGAAGTGCCAGGCCACCAGGAAAAGTACGGAGCTGACTCCAAAACTGTTTCCAATGATCGGATTGATCACGTTCCATGGCTTCCCAAGATCCAGCAGCAGAGCACCTGCATAGAATACATAAGCAAGGAATCCATTGAGTACCGTAACCCTTACAATGGGCTTGTATTTCTGAATATTCAGGATGTAGACCATGAAGGTGACCACGTAGGCACCGCCGGCAAATGCAACACCTGTAACTACATCAAATCCGATCCACAAACCCCAGGGTACATCCTGGGTAAGATTTGTAATAGAACCTAAGCCCTTCACAAAACGTATCACGATCAGCACAATTCCAAGGGTTATGATGGGTGTTGAGATGATATTGAACGGGGTTAGTATCCTGGCCCTTGGTTTGAATTGGCCAGCAAGAAATTTTAGAAGGGGTTTGCCATCGTTATCTGCAGGCAAGTTATAATCTGTATTATTCATGGTCTTCTTCGGTTTTTACGTTATTCTTAGTTGCGTTATGTATTCCCAGCAGTATGGCCGGCCATAAAATGAAAACTGTAGGAACACTGAACAGGAATCCTTTGGTCAGACCGGGATAAGATTTCTTCTGAATCTTTGTATTGAGACCCAGTTCTTCAAAAGGAACCGGTGACAGGTATAAGTATCCTGTCCCTCCGGCTTCATGTTCACCGTATATACCGTCATAATACATATCGGGATCTTCATGGATCCGCCGGCGGGCTTCGGCAATCAACTCCCGCCGGGTTCCGAAGGTGAGGGCCTCGGCCGGACATTCTGCAACACAGGCCGGAAGTTCCCCATCTTTTATCCTGTCAAAACACATATCACACTTTACTATATCCGGATTTGGACTATGATATTCGAACTTGGGCACATCAAAAGGACATGAGACCATGCAATAGCGGCAACCCATACACTTTCTATCCCGCCATATCACAGGCCCTTCCTCTGTTTTGTACATGGCCTTGGTTAAACAGGCCGCAGCACAAGCCGGCTGATTACAATGCATGCACTGGCTTTTCGTATACACTTCCCCCTGGGAAGTCTCGTGGGCATTAATCACTGTACGCCGGTTTTCATTGGTCTTGCGAATTGTCCCCGGAACAGGGTAATCCTCCCCGT
>Ga0255398_1159_pt1 | contig 10610 bp, 7 predicted proteins | sample ANMaggSeSYBR01K3_FD_182119 | JGI IMG/M metagenome (GOLD analysis project Ga0255398, IMG submission 182119) | Sediment cell enrichment communities from methane seep in Santa Monica Basin, California, United Staets - ANME aggregate JGI... | ecosystem: Environmental > Aquatic > Marine > Cold seeps >...
TCAATATTTGGAAAGCTGACCACGCATCCGTTTCCGTCCGTAATGGTGAGGCTGTAGTTTCCTGCTGCAAGCCCGGAAATATCTTCTGAAATAGAGGTAAACCCGCCGGGTCCTGTCCAGTCAAACGTATAGGAAAGGATGCCGCCGCTTACGGTAATATCAATAGATCCATCCGTTAATCCTCCGCAGGAAATATCGGATTTTATGGAGATTACCTGGATCTCGGCAGGTTCGAGGATGGTGGCAATATCTGTGAATACAGTAGCACATAGGCTTGTATCGGTAACGGTAACGCTGTATGCTCCGGGTTCCAGGCTGGAAATATCTTTGGTAAAGGCTGTGAAACCTCCGGGACCTGTCCATGCAAAGGTATAGGGAGGAGTACCCCCGGAGGCCGTAAGGTCAATGGAACCGTTGGCCGCACCAAAACAATCAATATCCACGTGTGTCTCAGAAGCAACGATGGGAAGCGGTGTTGTGACGGCCTGGTCTGGCAAGACCTGTATACATCCCAGATTGTCTGTAACAGTGAGCCTGTAAATGCCGGCTATCAATCCTGAAATATCTTTAGTGGCATATGTAAGTCCGTAAGGACCATCCCAGTGATAAGTATAGTTAGGCGTACCACCGGAAATGGTCGCATCAATAGCACCATCATGTACATAGAAGCAGGAAATATCTGTAACAATAAAAGTGGCATCAATGGCACTATTTTCATTAACGGTAACCACATCGATAAAATCTTTGGTACACCCCCTGGCATCGGTGATGGTGAGGCTGTAGTTTCCCGCTTCCAGGTTTGAAATGTCTTCGAAGCTTGAAGAGAATCCATTGGGCCCGCTCCAGGTGAAGGAGTAGGGGGGAGTACCTCCGGCAGGTGTGATTTCTATGGTTCCGGTAGCTGCACCATTGCAATCCACATGGGAGATGTTGTCTACCATAACCGAAAGATCAGCAGGTTCGCTGATTGTCACCAGATCGTTATATACCGCCACGCAGCCATTGTTGTCCGTCACAGTAAGGTCATAGGTATCGGCCACAAGATCATCGGGATTTTCCATGCCGGAAGAATGCCCCGTACCATCACCGGTCCAGTTAAAATTGTAGGGTGGAGTACCGCCTGTAATTGTAATGTTGGCTGAGCCGTCGGTTCCGCCAAAACATGAAACTTCGGTGGAGCCAATCAATACCACGGCTATGGATGCCGGTTCATTGATGGTAAGGATATTGATAAAAAGCTGACTGCAAAAACTGGCATCGGTGATCGTAAGAGAATAGTCATCAGCAGGCATATTCACCGGATCTTTATCGGAAGAAGAGTAACCCGAAGTTGCCCCGGACCAGGCATAGGTGTAGCCTGGTGTACCCCCTGAAGGTGTTATGCTGGCCGAACCATCGGCTCCACCTGCACAGGTAACATCAATGGTGTTATCCACAGCAATGGCGAACGGGTCAGGTTCATTGATGGTGGCAAAAGATATAAACGTTTTTGAACATAGGTTTGCGTCAAAAATGGTCAGGTCGTAGATGTCAGCCACAAGGATAATGGGATCCTCATCGGTGGATATGAGTCCGCTCACCTGTCCCTCCCATGAGTAAGTATAACCTCCTGCTCCCCCGCCGGCAGTAACCTGGGCTATCCCGTCATTTCCTCCATTGCAGGTGACATCAATGGCGTTGTCAAGGATGGCTGTAATATCGGGTGATTGACTTACCGTAATAGCTCCCGTGTTGGCCGAGCACATGTTTCCGTCGTAGACTGTAACGAAGTAATCACCGCTTTCAAGGTTTGAGATATCTTCGGAGATGGAGGTGAAACCACCCGGACCGGTCCATGCATATGTATAGCCACTCCCCGTTCCCGAGGGTGTGCCTCCCGAGGGCGTAATGGTAATGGAGCCGGTATTGTCTCCAAAACAATCCACATGGATGACATTATCAACGGAAATATTTATGACCGAAGGATTTGTGATGGTAAGAACCGGGGTAACATCGGTGGAGGGACACCCGTCCTTATCGCTCACTGTAACGGTATAATCTCCCTGGGGAAGCCCGGGGAAGAAGCCGGTTTCATTGATTGGGTTAACCGGTCCGGCCACGGTGAAAATGAAATTGCCCCCTTCTCCTGTGGCTGACACCGTGATGGTTCCGTCTATTACTCCATTGCAGGTCATATCGGTAGCCATGGAGGAGGTAATAGTGATGGGATTGGGACCAACAATGGTTGCAAAAGTTAATCCATTCTCCGTTTCATCATCCTGGTCGGAAACGATGATTATATAATTGGCAAATTTATCATGTCCGGTAAAGGTAAAGGTCTGTGCGGCGATGGGACCGGAACTCTCAACAGCAACGGCACCCCTTACAAGCAGGTATGTGTATAATCCAACTCCGCCCGAAATAGTGACCGTGATGGTACCATCGGACCCTAATCCACATGAGACGTCTGTGGTTGAAACTCCGGTAATGACTATGTCCTGCGCCTGCAGGGATACCACTGATGAAATAAGAACAAGGATCGTAACAATTGAGTTCCTGAATACTTTCATAGAATAACAGCTGATATCTAACATACAGTTCTACCCTGTTTTTGGTTGCAAACAGGGGCATTTTTGTTCTCAGATGGTTATAAAAATAATTGATCTTCAGGTAGAAGACACACAAAGTTTTAAACAATTCCGTCCTTCTCAATACTTTTTATATACTTCCTGGAGATCTGTTTAACAGGATACCTGGCTGCGATCCATCCGATCAACAATACGGTTATCCAGATAAGGAGTATGTCAATCGCCTCAATTTGAACCGGATAAGCATCGATTATGAAGGTTCCGCTTCCAGATAACTTGATCAGACCAAAACGTTGTTGTATCCAGCTGATACCGGTACCCAGGGCCATTCCAAGCAAACTGCCGATTACTGAGATCAATAATCCCTCAACAAGGAAAATATTTTCAATAAGCCTTCTGTTGGCCCCCATGTTGCGCAGGGTTACAATATCACTCTTCTTATCGATGATCAACATGCTGAGGGATCCGATAATATTAAAGGAAGCAATGATCAGGATAAAGGTCAGGATCAGAAAAATGGCCCATTTCTCTGATTTCATAACACGGTAGAAAAGCTCATTCTGCTGCTGCCTGTTTTTTACGTAAAAACCCGGACCCACAATAGCGGTGATCTGCTGCTGGACTTTGTCGGCAGCAAATCCTGGATCCAGTTTTATTTCCAGGAACGAGACTTCATTTTCGTAGGATAAGAGCTCCCTGACAAATTCAATTGAAGTGATAATATACCTGGAATCGAAACCCTGTTCAATGGAAAAAATACCTGATGGGTATATAAAATCCCTTCGAATGGACTCTTCCGGTTGGGCCATATTGAAACGGGCTTTCCGGTCGATGGTATAAACGAAAAGCGGATCAATAAAACTCAGGCCGATCCTCAGGCTGTAGGCGACACCCTGGCCTACCACGGCATATGACCTGTTTCTGTCTTTCAATTTCATGGTACCTTCATAGATCATTGAATCAATTCCGGATACAACCTCGAAGGCTTCATCCACTCCTTTAATGGTGGCAATGTGTTGTTTGTCTCCATAAAGCAGTAATACATTTTCCTCAACCACTTCAGATATTGCGGCTACTCCCGGAAGCGAAAGGATCTTCCTGCTGACCGATTCACCAGGTATAAAAGTCTTGCCTTCGACCACAGAAATTTTTATATCAGGATCAAATGAGCTGAACAGGGATTTAACCACCTGATCAAATCCATTAAAAACAGATAATACAATAACCAGTGCCATGGTCCCCACAGAAACACCTACAACAGATATGCCTGATATAATGTTGATGGCATTCTGGGATTTTTTCCCCAGCAGGTAACGCCTTGCTATGTAAAAAGAGAGATTCACTTTTGACTCCTTACGATCAGGCCGGTCCCGGTAGCATGTTTCTGTCTTACATCCAGCAGGTTCAGCACAAAACAGATGGGGTAGATAACCAGATAATAGAGGGGTAATATAACCAGGAATAATTTATTAAAATTGACCAGCAGAATGGGGAATTTCATGGACAATTTCCATGAGAGTCTCCCGGGCTTTCCGTAGGAATATCTGATGTGGATATCTGAAAAGCCGGCTTCCCGGAGTTTCTCTTCTATATCACTGATCCCATATCCATCCCGGACGTGTTCATCTATAAAGGATTCCTCATGGTTATGGTGAACATCAGATCCTCCCTGGTCAGAAGGGGTTGAAATCAAAAGAATTCCCCCGGGTTTCAGGCCATTGTACAGGTGTTTAAAAACAGTCCGGTCATCTTCAATATGTTCCATTACATCTACCGAGAGTATGAGATCGTATACCTCTCTGATGTTAAGGGCAGTCAGATCAGCGCATTCAAAGGATATGAGACCCTGTTGTCCCATGGATGTAAAAAATGAGTTGCAGTCATCCACCTGTTCCTGTTTGATATCCAGTCCGGTTATCCTGGAAGAGGGATATTTTTTTGAAAGGTAATATACATATTGTCCGAATCCCGAACCGGCATCTGCGATTTGGCCGGGTTTGAAACCAGTCTTTCCCAGGATCCTTAATTCCCGGCGTATATGCCATGAACGTAACAGTAGCAGATCCAGTAACCTGTAAAAAACTATTCTGAGAAACGGAGTCTTGTTGAAGATTTTACCAAGGCTTCGTTTGATTGGATCATATTGCATGTTCACTCATTTAAAAGGTTATCGATCCGATCAATGTAATCGAGCGAATCGTCAAGAAAAAAAGCAAACTCGGGGATGTGCCTCAACTGGTTCCTTAACCTGAACCCCATCTCACGCCGGATGGCACCGGCCCGGTTCCTTACGGACTGAAGTGCTTCCTCCAGCTGGTCACCCGGAAAAATACTCACGTAAACTTTAGCAACACCAAGATCGGGACTGATGCGTACCACAGTAACAGTAACCATCTTTCCCCTGGTTATCCCTGAGCCGTTTTTTTGTAAATAATCTCCGAGCTCTTTTTGCAAAAGCCGTGATACTTTATGCTGGCGGGTGGTTGTCATGGTGGCAAAAGTACGGTTTTTTCAATAACATTTTATAGTTTTGCAATTACCTTAAAAGCGTAATAGAACCTATGGATACAGTATTAAGTGGGATCAGGTCGACAGGGAACCTTCACCTGGGCAATTACTTCGGAGCCATCAAGAATTTTGTGAAGATGCAACACGAGAACAAATGTTTCTTTTTTGTGGCGGATTATCATTCTCTTACCACGCATCCAACTCCCGAAAACCTTCATAACAACATCAGGGTGGTGTTATCTGAATACCTGGCTACAGGACTTGATCCGGAAGTGGCGACAATCTATGTCCAGAGCGATGTTCCCGAAATTCCGGAACTCTATCTCCTGCTCAACATGAATGCCTATGTGGGCGAGTTGGAGCGAACTACCACCTTCAAGGAGAAGATCCGCAAGCAACCGGAGAACATCAATGCCGGATTGCTGACCTATCCGGTATTAATGTGTGCAGATATCATTATTCACAATGCGGACAAAGTTCCGGTTGGGAAGGATCAGGAGCAAAACCTGGAGATGGCACGTAAATTCGCCAGACGATTCAACCATATGTACGGGGTGGAGTATTTTACGATGCCAGAGCCCTACAATTTCGGTAGTGAACTGGTTAAGGTTCCCGGCCTGGATGGTACCGGAAAGATGGGGAAAAGCGAAGGAAACGGGATTTATCTTTCCGATGAACCCGGGACAATACGGAAAAAGGTGATGCGGGCAGTGACCGATGCAGGGCCACACGAGCCCAATTCCCCCATGGCCGAACCTGTGGCCAATCTTTTTTACCTGCTGGAATTATTATCCACACCGGATACAGTTGAGCATTTCAGGGCAAGTTATAACGATTGCACCATTCGATATGGAGACCTGAAAAAACAGCTGGCCGAAGATATGATCATCTTTACCACACCCATCAGGGAGCGTATCCGGGAGATATACAATGATTCGGCATACCTCAGGAAAGTTGTAAAAATGGGAGCTGAGAAGGCCCGCGAAAGTGCGTCCAAAACGGTACGCGACGTCCGTGAAATCATCGGGTACAAGAATTTCTAAACCCTTACGTATATGTTATACCGCTACTGAAAATCTTCACTACGTGAATATTTATAGGTAGCTTATATAACATATACTTCAGGCTTAATCCTGTTTGCTTATAAAACATTCCCTCCAACGATGAATCTCAGTTTGCAATCTGATCCCTACCTTGTGGGCTCATTTTCCATTACACCACCTAATATAAGAATCCGAAAAGCCATAAAGGGATTTTATTCTGGCTGCTGAACTCTATATTGTCAGCGGCAATAAAGGCATTGTCAATACCTGTAATCTGCTTCCTTGTCTTATGCTTCCCTCCAATCTCGAAGGTATATTTATTGTCAACCACAAAATCGCCTCTATCGGAATATAGAGGGCTGTGGTTAACCCGTAACTGATTAAAGAAAAAAGTTTCCCTCATTGTCCCTACATTAAATGAGTCAGAAGCAAGAGTGGCAACAAGATTTGAATTATTCAGATATATCTTCTCCGGCTTATTCATTTTACTAATCCCATGTGTGCCGGCCTGAAGCAACATAAGCAGATCCGCTCTTTCAAGCAAATAGAGATACTTGACAAGGGTTTCCCGGCTAACTCCGATCTGCCCGCTTAATTTTGAAATATTAGGTTTGTAGGGTACGATCTCAGAAAGGATTGAAACCAGTTTTTTCAGTTTATAAACCGCATTGAAATCAATGTTCTCCACTGAAGGCAAATCGATGTCCAAAATATGATTAACTGTTTGTTTAAGCCTGGTATGATATTCAGGTTCCCCTTCAGTAAAAAAAGGATAATAGCCAGAGCTTAAATATTTTTCAAATAGCTTAATCGGTTTAATTCTTTTGAGGATGGCAGAGATCTCATTCATTGGATTCCTGAGAATTTCTTCGAGCTCAAGAGCAGGGAAATAGTGTCCATGCTTTAATTCAATGAACTCCCTGAATGATAAACCATTCATTTTATAAAGAATTGCCCTCCTGCTCAGATCTGCCTGGCCTTTGTATATATCAAGTGCAGAAGATCCGGTAATGATAATTTTCAACCCGGGAAAATAGTCGTAAACATTCTTTACTTCTTGTGACCAGTTTCTATATTTATGAACCTCATCAATGAATATGTGTTTACCCCCCCTTTTTACAAATGCATCTACAAAATCAACAAGGGTATTTCTAGAAAAATAGAGATCGTCTAGATTAACAAAAATTACTTCATCCGGTTTATGGAAAAGGTTCTCTTTTATATACTGAAGAAGCAGGGTTGTTTTTCCAACTCCACGTGCTCCTATAATGATATTCAGTCTGTTGTCCCAGTTTACACGGGTCCATAGATAACGCTTAAACACTGTAGTGACTGCATCAATTCTTGCAGTTGAATATTGAAATAACTTATCCATATTGTCAAATGGTTTTGACAAATATAAGCATAATATGCAAAACACGTATGACAATCCCTTCAGAATTCGGAATGAATACCTGTGGAAGGGTTGTTATAGGAAGGGATGAAAAAATAAAAGTCCGCCTTGTTAGAGGCGGACCTGGCCCTGAGATAGTCAGGGAATATGATTGGATGAACTGTCATTCAATTAGGAACAAAATGCGTGCCAAAAAACTTACAGTGTCCAATCAATTCCGCTGTAACCTTGCTGCTCCAGGTAAACATTGGTTTTTGAGAAGTGCCGGCAACCAAAGAATCCATTGTATGCAGAGAAGGGAGAAGGATGGGCTGCTTTTAGCACCAGGTGCTTGTTACCATCCACAAGGGACTCCTTGGCCTGAGCATAACGACCCCACAATAAAAAGACCACACCATTCTTATGCTCAGAGATACTTTCAATGACCCGGTTGGTAAATGTCTCCCATCCCCTGTTCTGATGTGATCCGGGGTGGCTGGCACGCACTGTTAGTGTAGCATTTAGCAGGAGCACTTCCTGGTCTGCCCAGTTTTCCAGGTTACCGTGCTTTGGAATTGGTAGTCCAAGGTCATCATGCAACTCTTTGAAAATATTCATAAGGGAAGGAGGTTGGGGAATCCCGGGAGGTACAGAAAAGCATAATCCGTGTGCCTGGCCTGTACCATGGTATGGATCCTGACCGAGGATCACGGCTTTTACGCCATTGAACGGAGTGTGCTGAAATGCATTGAAGATGAGATTCCCAGGGGGATAAATGGTGTGTTTCTGCCTTTCTTCTATAAGAAATGCTTTTAATACACTGAAATAGGTTGAATGAAACTCATCCCGGAGAATCTTTTTCCATCCCTCTTCTATGACCGGATTTATTGTTTGCATGGAGAGGAAAGATACCAAAAGCGAAGCATCCCTGCAACGGTTTAAAGGGTAAACCTGGCTGTAAGAATAAAATTTCTTCCCGGGGCACTTATCCCGGAAGCATAGGGCTTATAAAACTGATCAAACAGGTTTTCAATGGCAAGGATGAAATCAAAGTGACTTCCCACATTGAATCCTGCTTTTAAATTTGCGGTCCACCAGGAAGGGAATCCATCGGCCATGGCTTCACCCTCATTGTCTTCCCCGTAAGGGGAGAAATCTTCTGAATTTTTCCACCCATGGTAAACGATGTAAGTGTCCACGAAAAACCGGCTCTTTCTGTAAGTAAGTGAAGTTCGACCGAAAACGGGAGGGATATGACCCAGCGGCACATCATCGGTAATATTATGTCCCTTGGTAAAGTTGAGTGTTCCCTTCAGGATGATGTTCTTGTTAAAATTGGATGTTACATTCATGGACGCCCCATAGATGTAGCCCTGGCCTGCATTATAATTGGTGGTGATGCGATAATAGTCACCATCATAGAAAAGTGAATCCTGGCCATTAAGCTGATGGCCGGTTCTTACAATGGCATCCTTCAGATAGGTATAGTATCCTACCAGTTCAATCTTCACATACTCTTCCACCATCCAGCTTATCCCGATCTCAGCGTTGTAAGAATACTCGGGCGACAATTCTTCATTTGGGATGGTAATGAAATCATCCTTCGCCCTGACTTTCCCATAGTCATCCACATTGGGATTTCTGAACCCCGAGGATAGAATGGTATTCAGCTGCCACCGGTCTGTGGGGGAGTAGATCAATCCCAGGCTTCCGGTGAAAGCCCCATTGGATATATTTATACGGTCGTAGGGCAGGATTGAATTGCTGAAAAGGGAAGAAAGAGTGGCCCAATTGTACCTTGAGCCACCATTCAGAACCAGTTGTTTATTAAAGAGCCATTTGTAATTGGCGTATGCTGAGGCACTCCAGGTTTGACTTCCACCTTCTGGGTACCTGGTCTGCGCAGGATGTAGTACGCCATTGGAGATATTTTCGTACCAGGCCTGTGAGGCAACCGTATTGTGATTGAATTCAAGCCCATAGTTCAGTTTATGGTGTGTACCCCACACTTTGAGCAGATCCATATTCAGACTGAACACATTGACGTCTTCCTGCTGAGACAGCAAATCTTCATTCCTGAATTTTCTTGAATTCCGGTCCTCGTCGATCTTCTGAAAGGCCACAATGGTGGTCATGTTCGTGAAGACCCGGTTATCTTTTTTCAATACATTCTTAAGGGAGAGGAGAAAGCGGTCCTGGGGTCCATAATAATAGGAGGCATATTTCAGATTGCTTCCGTTATAATCGTTCAGTTTATCCAGGCGGTCAATATCCGATGAGGTGGAATACTGTAAATTCAGGATCCAGTCCACATACTTTGAAGGTGCATAACAGAACTTTTGAAGAATATCCAGCTGGTGATAGCCAGTGTTTTTCTGAATAAGTGGATTTTCATTGGCAATGGTCGAATCCACATCGTCAACCTGATCCACATAATGCATCAACTTACCCCAGTCGGCCAGGGAAGAGCTTCTTCTGGCACCAATCCTGATATCCCCCAGGTCTTTATAAGTGACACTGGTAAGAAATCCCCAATGCGTTTTCCCAACCGAAAAATCGAGGTGGCCGTTTTTGCCCCGCATTGCAGTTGCATACTGGGCATAGGCCTGCACCTCCAGATGGGTCTGGTGATCTTCAGACAGATGGGGATCCATTGTGTAATAGTGAATTACTCCTCCAAGTGCATCGCTTCCATACATGATGGAGCTTGGGCCAAAGATGACCTCAGTCCTTTCGAGTATGGAATGATCTATAGTGATCGCATTCTGGAGGTGACCGCTTCGATAAATGGCGTTGTTTAATCTGACTCCATTGAACATGTGGCGATATTCAACAAATCCAGGGACAGGGCCGCCATTACGGATACCCTTGGAATGATTGACCTCTCCATATTCTCTGATTCTGATACCATCATATTTCAACATCCATCCTACATTACTGCTCAATACAACAGGAAACAATTATCCAGTCAACCAACAATTGCCCTGGACAGGAAAAGGGTCTTGATTGATGAATATATCATTTCTGCATCTAAATCCAGGGAGAGCACACTCATTATTCCCTACATGGTGGATGTGCTGGAACATAACATGCTCCGGGAATCAACTGCTTTAACAGCTG
>Ga0255398_1160_pt1 | contig 10542 bp, 11 predicted proteins | sample ANMaggSeSYBR01K3_FD_182119 | JGI IMG/M metagenome (GOLD analysis project Ga0255398, IMG submission 182119) | Sediment cell enrichment communities from methane seep in Santa Monica Basin, California, United Staets - ANME aggregate JGI... | ecosystem: Environmental > Aquatic > Marine > Cold seeps >...
CGGTAGACTTCTGATTCAGACAACCCCACAAATCGAGCAAGGTCATTCATCTTTCCGATCAAAGCCAGGCATTGTTCCCGTATGGTTTTGGTATTGACTGCGGCCATGATCCCAAAATACCGGATTTTATAAAAGTTATTAGGCAGGATGTGCATCATAAATCTGCGGATGAACTCTACAGAGTGAAGTGTCATGGTTTTGTGTACTCCATGATTCTTGTTATCCTGGTATCGAAAAGTGACCTGATCTTCTCTCATGTCAGAGAGCCTTGAGTTGGCAATAGCTACCCTGTGGGAATAGCGTCCCAGGTAGTTGAGAACACTATTGACCCCACCCATTGGTTTCTGGGCATAGATGATCCAGTTCTTTGAGTACAGCTGCTTTTTGAGTTGGTCCCATGATTGATTCTCTGGTATTACTATCTCATCTGCATTAATTCCCTTGTCCAGAAGCTTACAAACACATCCCCGGAAGATTAGTCCAACCACCTTGAGAGGAGCAAAGAAGTTTTTCCTGCTCCCGATCCATTCCACCTGGTCCTCTGTTACCCCTCCTGCAGGTACCAGCATATGGATATGGGGGTGATAATTTAAGGTTTGTGTCCAGGTGTGCAGAACAGCAACACCACCAGTATGTGTTCCTCCGAACCGGGAAGTGGCTGAGGCTTTACGAATAGCCGTCCAGGCTGCTGTAAACAGTATGTTGTAACAATAGGCCTGGTTGATATAAAATAGAGTATGTAATTCTTCAGGTATGGTAAAGACAAAATGAAAGTGTTTTACCGGGAGCAATCGGCCTTTAAGCTTATCAACCCATTTTTCCTGTTTTAGGTACTGACATTTGGGGCAGTGCTTATTTCTGCAAGAATTATATGACTGAGCTTGATATCCACAATGATTACATTGGGAAGTATGACCTCCCAAAGAACTGGTACGACAGGATGTGATTGCTCTTAATGCTTTAATTTGCTGCGAGCAGGGATTGTACTTATCACAGTACTGATCTCCGAACTGTTCCAGGATATGGGCTAATTCTAAGGGCTGCCTGGTGTTTTCTATATTTACCATTGCAGTTCTTTGTTAGATTCTGAAATAGCTAAATCCGGGATAATGGAAGTGTCGGTATTTGTGACATGCAGGTATATCGCAGTGGTTTGCATCGTACTATGTCCCATCATCAATTGAAGCTTTTTTAGATTCAGACCTTTCTCAAGCATATGGGAGGCAAATGAGTGTCGGAGTGTGTGTGGTGACACCCGCTTTTTGATGTCAGCTTTGCGAGTAGCCCTTTTCACGATTTTCTCAAAACTGGTTTCAGAATAACTGTTACCGGATTTCATCCCTTCGAACAGGTATTTCTCTGGTCTGTATTTTTTATAGTACTCCCTGAGTAACTCCAGAACTGAGTTAGAAATCGGAACCATACGTTGTTTACCCCCTTTACCGGCAACAACCAGTATTTGATTCCGGTCAGCATCGATGTGTTCAGACTTCAGGTTAAGTACTTCTTCTCGTCTGAGTCCGGTAGCATAAGTCAATGTGAGGATGGCTATATGCTTGAGGTTAGGAGGGGCATTGATTAGCCTTAATGCCTCTTGACGTGAAAGAACCACTGGCAGCTTCTTCTCAGTTTTGGGACGTTTAATTCTGAACTCTTCCCAGTCCCTTTTTAAAATATCAACCTGCAATAACCGCCAGACACCTATGCATTGATTGATGGTGGAATGTGAAACATGTTCCTGCTGGATACGGTAATGAAGATAATCCTTAAGCTGTTGTGTTGAGAGGTTGTCGGGAGAGGTCTTGTAGAACCGGGATAAACCGGCAATCATTGAAACATAAGTTTTAATCGTCCTTGGACTGTAATTGCGGATCTCCATCTCACAGATCAACAATTCACGCAAGCTTTTTTTTCATAATAATGAGTTTAATGTGAACTTGATACAAGTTACATAATTGCAGTCAGATAAGAGCAGGGAAAGCTACCGCCGAAAGGCGGTTTTAGTTCAACGTTTAGTATAAGATCGTATGTTTGAAAAAGCATAGGTCTTCGGAAAAGATTAAATTTAAGTGTCTATCAATGTTAAACTTAATCTAAAGACCTATGCAAACACAAAGTAACGAAGTAGATTTTAGTGGTCAAAACTTTTATTGTGGAATTGACATACACAAAAAGAACTGGGCAGTGACCATCGAGACAGATGATATGCCATTAAAGACCTTCACTCAAGATGCAAATCCTGATTTGTTGGTAAAATATTTAAACAGGAACTATCCTGGAGGAAGGTATATTGCTGCCTATGAAGCCGGTTATTTTGGATTTACCACCCAACGCAAGCTTGCCAAACAGGGTGTGGAATGCCTGGTCATTAACCCATCTGATATCCCCACTACTCATAAAGAGAAAGATCAGAAAAGGGATCCTGTGGACAGCAGGAAGATCGCACGTTCATTGCGGGCAGGACAGTTGAAACCGATATGGGTACCACCGGTTACACTGATCCAGGATCGTCAGCTGATCAGGACCCGTAAGCTTCTTGTAAAGGACAGGGTAAGAACCAAGAACCGGATTAAGGCTTTTCTACAGTTACATGGTATTGAATATCCTGAAAGATTTATAAAAGTTCAGTCTCATTGGTCCAAAGCGTTTATTAAGTGGCTGGAGGGAATACAACTTGAGGGTCCCTCAGGAACCGAAGCGCTACAATCACTTGTCAGGATCCTAAAGCACACCCGTGATGAGCTGGTGATTTTATCTAAGAGGATAAAAGAGATATCCGAGGATATACGATATCATCAGGCATACACCAACCTAAAAGCTATACCTGGTATTGGAAGGTTAACAGCAATGACCATCCTTACCGAAGTGGGAGATATCAATAGGTTCAGAAGCGTAGATGCCTTTCGATCCTTCATTGGACTGATCCCAAGATCCCACTCCTCAGGAGAAAAAGATTATAAGGGAAGAATAACCAAAAGAAAGAGTGTTAATCTGAGGTCTTTACTGGTTGAAGCAGCCTGGAGTGCCATACGAGCAGATCCAGGCTATTTATACATTTTTAATCAGTACAAGAGCAGAATGGAAACCAATAAAGCTATTGTACGAACAACCAGGAAGCTTGCAAACCATATTTACTTTACCCTCAGGGAAATAAACAGATAAAAAAACAGATAAAAAATTTTAATTGAATTACAGATAAACCTAATTTTATATGTCAAACTTACTGAGAGAGTCCGCTGACTATTCCTGCAGCTCCCCTTGGGGATGACTGCTTTAAATAAGATTGCGGCTCTCTCTTTTTCTTGTTAAACGTGATCTTGCAGCTCCGGTACGCCGGGTGACTGCTTATAGAAGAATACAGAAAAATTAGTGTTATCTGAAAAAAAACATGAAATCAGCTTGGAAAGTTGGTTTTCAACATAGAAGTATAGTAATCTGCTTTGCCAAGGATTATAATGCTGATTGCTTACGAATTGTGACAAATATCCCTTATATACGGATGAATATTAACTATAACTAAACTAAAGGCTATCTTCAACTATCAATCCGTAAGTAAATCGACTGATAATCATAGTGGGAAATTGCACAAAAGCACTTTGTATTGGTTACTGATTGGGAGCTTATTGTTCATTTACGGAACTAGGTAATCGGAAATGAATTCGGAAATATATAGGCGAGGACAAACCACACATTTCTTCAACAGCAGACCTATCAAATAATCATTACCACTGCCTATTTGTAAGTCAGTACTATTCCATTTCTTCTAAATCAACCTTCTCACAGAATACTACTGCTTCCGGACAATGGATAATAATACCTTCATCAACAATTCTATCGGTTTTCCAAATAATTCTATACTCATTCTGGTGTTGAAAGTCAATCTGCTTTATGAAATATGCTTCCGACCCATGGATAGGCGCAGAGGCTTGCATAAGTGTTTCAAAACTTATTTTGTCCGGATGTTTATCGTCAATCAAGTTTTCCAACTCAACTGGAGGAATTCGTTTTTGAATAATCTTTCTTGATAAATAGATGCAGTTCCCGTAGAGAACTTCCCTTACTCTTGCCAATGAACGGTTAACTTCAAGAATGAAATTTACAGGGTCTTTGATTCTGAAGACACTATCTCTCTTAAATTTCTTTGCCAATCCTTTATCACAAATTGTTGATGTACAGAAACAGTAGTCATAAAAACCAACAGTTGTCATCGTCCCAATTGTCTTATTATTCTCAGAGTGACCAACATTCATTGTCCTTCCTTCTGATCTATCTCCAAGTTCATTGTCGTCATATGCCTTATACTGTTTGAAAGAACTCAAATACAAGTCGCCTTTTTCAAAGAAATCATTAATATAGATTTGGTTTTCATACCGATATAGATATGGTGGAACGTTGACATAATTTACAACGTGGTTAAATGCAGATATGAAATTTCTTTCCATTTTTAATATTGGTTAACGTTAAAACGTAATACGTTGTGAGAAGCATTATAAAATCTTACTATTTCCAGATTTCGACTTATTCCACAGTTCTCGCATTAATAATTGTGACTTCTGGTCGGCAAAGAAAGCCTCAATTCGCTTTTTATCTTTTCTACCGATTTCACCTTTAAGCAACTCACAGTCATCTAATCGAAATGTGGCATCAATTGATAAATCATTTGATTTAACGTGAAAATGTGGTGGATTATGGTCATTGCCATAAATTTCGATCTTCATGTTCCGGGTCCTACCAACAAGTTCTTTTATAAAATACACACCAAATTCTTCATTTACGATAGTTTGGTTAATGTATCTTTCAAGATATTGGCTTAAAACCTCTTTAACATTCATGATTCTATTTTACGTTTCATGTATACAATTCATCCCATTCTTCTCCAACTACCCACCGGATAGCGGATAATTTTCCGTTAAGCATACCCCATTCAAAATCATCCCAAACTAGATTTTCTTTCCCATATTTATCTTCTACTGCTTTGGCTGATTTCTTCGCACCTTCCCAAATATCTTTGATATAATTATTGTCTGGTTTTTGTGGGTCAAAGTCTTCTCTATCGATAATTTTTATTTCTCCATTTCGAATTTGTTGTGCTGCGTATTGATGACGATTATACCATATTTTTTCAGACAATTCCCTATCCATCTCCATCATTTCAGTAATACCTCTTGGTTCATTGTGCCAATCGTTTTCAAATTCAATTTCTTCAGCTAAATCTGAATTAACAGCATTTAATGCTTCTGGCAAATTAATAAAGTATTGTGAGTCTGATGAATCAAATAATTCACTCAAATCCTCGTGAGGTTCTTTTTGATTGCCATGCCGTATACTGAAGTCTGATTTATTATGTGTTACAAACATCAGCCTAACATCCTGCGAAATATTACGTTCTTTGAAATCTTTATATGATTCAATAATTATAGCATCTCCGGTGCTATTCTTGGACAAATGAAATGGGGCGATCTTATCTATCGCTCGTTGAATCGCTCTGAGTTTTATATCATCAGTAACCTCAATGACCTCAGATTCTGAAAACATGTTTTCAATTCTCTGTATTGATTCAAATGCTGATTCTCCTATGGTTGGTACTTTAAAACTTAAATCATTTAACTGAGATAAAAATGTGTCTCTGTATTCGTCACCACCGTGTTTTAATACCATTCCTCTCACGACATCAAAGTGACTTGAAAGACTTTTACTAGCTGCCTTAACTACCCTCTCTTTATTTCTATTGAACTCAGTAATGACTATTTCTGGAAGAATAAGGCTGACCTCCTTGGTTTTTATAAACTCCTCCAATAGGCTCAATACTTTTTCTCCCTTGTTTGATTTTGCAAGGTCAAACCAAACACAGGTATCGATTAGGATTTTTGTCATAACTGGTAAAGTATAATTCTGTCAATTGTATCTAAAGTTATGAATATTGGAGTGTAATCGAAGTGTAGTGATTAAAAAGAAGTGAGTAGTATTGAGGATTAAATAATTATAATAGTCAGTCAGGAAAGTTTCAAATATTTACGACTTTTTAATATTTACCCCTAGCAGGTTACCAATTCAGTTGGTATAAGTTCCAAAGAATAGATGGTAGCGTTATTACCGAGGTGGTAGCGTTTTTTTTCGGTAAAAACATATATCGGTTATTTACCCAACCCCCTGAAATAATTCCTCAGGTGAAATTTGATATATATCAGCCATTTCCAGAATAGTTTTTAAATTTTGGTTCAGATGCTCAAATTTTAAAGATTCTGCTCTTTCTATAACCGACTTTGAGATAGAAAAAGAATTTTGCATCTCTTCACGAGAGTATCCCAACGAAAGTCGAAGTTCGAGAAAAATGCCCGATATACTCTTTAGACGTTCAACATTATGTGCCTCCATTGGTCTTTTGTGGTATTTCTTTCTGGAATTCATATCGAGGCTTTTTAAATAAATACTCTCATTATTAATTATGAAATCCATGTACCATAATTCGGTTTATCTATTCTTCATTAGGAAATAATGAATATTTATGGAATTGTAGGAGGAACATTCTTCATTATCATGTAACATCAATCCCTTATAAACAGGGTGCATAGGGGTCCCCCATGAAGAACTTCTAAACCTACATATCACGATTGCCTTAAATTTATGAAAAATGTAATTTTTTGTAAAAAATTATAATCCTATTTCTTTGAAGAGGGACTCCAACGAGATATCGGGATAATAATCAATAATGCGTATCAATGTTGTAAGATAATATTCTTCCAACCCACGTTCGACCTTATAATACGTTTTCCTGTTCATCCCGATATTCGCAGCAAACTCTATGTAGTTAAGATCAGTATTTTCTTTTCGGAGTCTCCTAACGTGCTTGCCAATAATAGCCAACCTCTGGTCCACTTCGGGTGATTTTTCGGATTCCATGATAAAACTGATAATGGATATGCTGCTAAGATAAGAAATTACCCACTCTCATGGGGAAATAGTCGAATAATATTATTACATTTATACCCACGTAAATGGGTAACTATGGAATTAAGAGAAATGTTGATAATCGAAATTTATCCGTTCACAACAGATTTGCCGATTGAGAATGAGCATATCCTTATTGCTGAGATTGTTGGAGATCGTCACCATCGATTTTATTTTTGTGAATTGCCTGTGATCGATAATAAGATTCGGAGGAAGTTAAGATTTTATGAAAACATCGTGAATTGATACAATATGGCCTACAAAACTCGCAATTTAAAAACGTTCACTTATAGTACAATAGTGGTTGAAATCCTATAAGTATCTGATATTCAACATGCAAAACATTACAGTGCCGATGCCCTATTTCAGTTATAATCCTATAGAAACAATAGTGAATATATTATGAGCAAAAAATATAGCAATACCACCGCAGATTATTTATCATGGGATCAGAACCTGAACTTGATCAGAAGGCTATATGATGATCAGGAGTTCAAAATGTCGCTGCTGATCTCGATGGGATCATTTTGGGGTCTCCGAATCTCCGATCTCTTGAGGTTAAAATGGGATGATGTTTTGGAGAAGGACAAATTCATTCTGGTGGAGAAAAAAACCGGGAAGAACCGTGAGATCAAGATCAACAATCAGCTTCAAAGACATATTATAGAATGCTATAGCGAGATCAAGCCTTACAAGATTGAGGACTTTATTTTCACCAGCCAGAAGGGATCAGTCTTTTCAATCCAAAGGATCAATGTTATTTTCAAGACCCTTAAAGTGCGTTATAGTCTTACGGTTCAGAACTTTAGCTCACATTCAATGCGGAAAACTTTTGGTCGTGAGGTCTTTAACAAATCGGGGGTGAATGCTGAATTGGCACTGGTGAAATTGAGCCAGTTGTTTAACCATTCAAATGTTGCTACAACAAGGCGCTACCTTGGGGTATCGAGAGAGGAGATGCTAGAGACATATAGTTTATTGGGATTTTGACACCATATAATCGAAAATGAGAGGTTTCTCTATTTATAGATAGGCATCGATGAATAATATTTACCGTTCAATTCTCTTCCAGTCTTCTTCTTATTGAAACCACCCCACTGTTTGAAGAAGAATGGAACATCCTTCTCCTTACATTGATACTGGATGTTTTCAACCCATTCTTTTTCCATCACTCTTGAATTAGGACCCGATTCCCCTCCAACAATAACCCAATCAATACTATTCAAATTAAGTTTACCCAAATCAGTTAGAAGTGGTTCACAAGACAAGAACTTTACATTTGCTTGGGTTTGTTGTAGATCATTAATCCGGAATAATTGGTCCTTATCTTCAACAGTTACCCCCATCCAGATATTATTTGTCCAATTCAAATGATTGGAATATTCCCCAAGAAGGTGACTACGTTTAGTTAACACTTGAAAAATATGTGTCGGATTTTCATTCATAACCCGAAAAACTTGTTGAATATAATCCAGTGGAATTTTTTCATGAAACAAGTCACTCATTGAGTTTACAAAGACCAATTTCGGTTTTTTCCACTTATAAGGTTCCAAGAGGGTTGCAGGGTGTAACATTAAATTAAATGCATCCTGATATTTCTTCACACGCATATGCTGCAACCGAATCGACATTTTTTCAGCATAACAGTTGATACAACCTGATGATAGCTTAGTACAACCTGTTGTTGGATTCCATGTTTCTTCTGTCCATTCAATTTTAGTTTTACTCATGCTTCAAGCTCCTCTCCTCTAATCGATGTATATTTTGTGACGATAAAGGGACATCCAGTAAGATTCTCTTTTCATTTTGCAATTCACGACAGACCTTATTTGCATGTTTTGGCAACATTCCCATATCAAAAGTTAAATCATATACTTCTTGATTTGTTTTTATTTCATCATTTTCAATCTGCTCTTTCAATCTCCTTTCAAAAAACTGAAGTTTGGATGGAGTGTCTTGGTCGGGGAACAATTTTGGTAGGGAAGGATTAATATGTTCGTTGTCAATATCAAAATTCGCATCACCTGTTTGATCATTTAGATTCCAGCAAACATTAAGAAATTTTTCGATTCCCAATTTATGATTTGTCCCAAAGATCAAACCATACACGTTAGCTCCTTTCTTAATTGAAAATGGAGCAACATAGAATTGTTTATAATTCGGAAGAAGTGTTTTATAATACTCGTATATAACTCGATGACATTGGTATGGTTTGAGCTGATCAAACTCCTCCCTTGAAAGATTCAGATAATTCTGGAATTCTGGATTCTCTGCAAAACGATGAACGAAGGAGGATGAAATGAAAAAGATAAAATCTGTTCTGTCTAGAGAGACCAATTTTCCAAATATTTCCTCAGTGACATGTTTAACTCCATATTGATCCAAAAACATAAACCGAGGGAATTCTGGATGCTTCTCCATATTCGAATAAACCGATGAAAAGAAATCTTGAAAATCACTATTTTCAATTGTCAATCTAAAGACACACGGATCACCACTGGTAGCACTTGGACAAGCAATCTGGCCATTGGTGCCATACCTACAACCTGACAGGAATTCATCGCATATTCGGGTTAGTCTTTCCGTTTTCTTAAAGTTAAATTCATTAAAAACTACTTTCACGTAAAGCAGTTTACTTGAAATTTCCTGACAGTACTTTCGCAATTCGTCAAGAATTATCAATGGACTACCATAATTCCCAACGGCATCGGCACCTTCACCTGCAAAAAAATCATATATGAAGATTTTCTTCCATATTGGGGTCCTCTTTGTTATGAAAACAGGTATCCATTTCCTTAAATACTCTCTAAGGATACTTAATTTGATTTGTGTCCCTTCGTCAAATTCCTGACTATGGATATCAATGGGCATAATTTATACTTGATATATTAGTGTATAGGTGTCGAAGTTAAAAAATACTCCCCCAAATAACGAATGACCGAACATACCTCCCCGAACCTCCCCTGTATTTTACCCCCTCCAATAACCGGACGTTTGTTTCAATTAAGTGGTAAGAGAATAATAATATTCTTCAATATGACAGATCGTCATTTTCCTCAAATGGATTTTGTATTGGCTAGGATTACGACAAATCATACCACCCCGATAATTGAAGTGAACATCTTAGCTCAGTTTCTCCATTTCTATCCCACCAACGTGCAAGTGAAACTCGGATAAGGGTACCTTTGGGAATAGCACCCACAGCTTTTGCAAATCCTACAAATGGAAGACTTCTGCGCCCATTTGTATTTGGATAATCATACCTTACCTTGTCAAAAGAAATGCGCTTCTTTAATGCCATATCTGGAATCCAGAAACCAACACTGTTGTGAGGAGCTTTTCCTTTTTTTGAGACATACCCACTGCCACTATCTGTCCATTGTAAGCAACCATCAAATAATATGTCAGGACTCCCTCTCCAGATCGGAGCATTTCTCTTTTTTACAGCTTGAAGCATAGCTTTTTTGCTTTTCAATGTTTTTCGGAGTTTTTTGGAAGTTACGAGGATATCCTCAGTATGCGGAGGAGTTAAGTTCCTCTTTTTACGATACTCAATATCCCAAATTTGACGAATCTCAAAATCTGTATTTGTTG
>Ga0255398_1127_pt2 | contig 10504 bp, 8 predicted proteins | sample ANMaggSeSYBR01K3_FD_182119 | JGI IMG/M metagenome (GOLD analysis project Ga0255398, IMG submission 182119) | Sediment cell enrichment communities from methane seep in Santa Monica Basin, California, United Staets - ANME aggregate JGI... | ecosystem: Environmental > Aquatic > Marine > Cold seeps >...
TCTGAAGTTAATAAAGTAATTGACAGCTGGGTAGACTGACCGAATTCCGGAAAGATCACTCAGTCTAGCTCAATCTCAAAATCATATCCATCCCTCCCCTATTCCGAATTGCTTACAATTGCTTAACTTGGGTATTGCTAGGTATTATTTACAATCGGATTAATACCTTCCTAAAGTGAAGAATTTGAGCAATATTTGGAAGCGCATGCATCCTATTTGGAAGATTGTTGGCATAATAGCTACGATTGGAGGTTGCATTGGATTTGTTGATTTGATCATCCCAAAGAAAAACTGGGACAAAATCAATAACTCGTATATAACTAAATTTGAATCATATAACGTTCCTGATACAGTACTTTTTGATATGTTTTATGAAGTTTCTCTGGATAATAAGGAGAGAATTAATTCAAAAATCTGGAACCAATATGCATCCACAATATTATCGATCTATGAAAACACAAGCCCAAAGTCCTCCATTCGCATAAATGATACGATTGAAGGTAGAATAACAGGACACAAAAGGAGAATTGACCTAACTCTTAGACAGGAGGTTGCTGGGCAGGATATTTTTATTGCTTTTAAGCTATATCCATGGAAATCAAAGATTACTAAATCTGAGCTTCATAGTTTCAAATATCTAATTAAGGATATCCAGGCGGCAAAAGGCATAATAATAATCAATCAGGATTTAGATTCCACTCTAATAGACTTTGCTCAAAGGAATTTAATTAGTTTATGTTCACTAAAAGATTCAGACACCAAGCGGTGGAATGAAGAGATTAAAATACCTGTTTATTGGATTCAAATTATACCAAAGTTTCATTTAAAGTCAATGACTAATTTCGAAGCCAAAGATAAGATCCATCAAGATATCAATAGATGGCAGTTCTCATATAATTATGGTAAAGAGACCTTTACATTATTGGACTATTTAGATTACAAATGGAAGAATAATGAAATTCCACATACAACTGACTCCTTACATATACTTTATTTAGATACGAACGATCTAAAGGTAAGGGTAAATAAAGATGATTGGAGAGAGGTATCCAAGTTTGATGTTTACTACACTACAGATGAGAATTACTGGCTAAGGTACTTTGAGCCAGAAAAATTCAAAATAATTGAAGATTACATAACGCATGACGTTGTTTTTTCTGAGATTGACATAACTATTAAGCGGTTTAGTTTTGAAGATTCAAGAGATTGGCTGAAGTTGAACGAAAGTGATTTTGAAATAAATCGACCAAAGGGATTGTTTTTAGTTGTAACTGCAAATACACGTCAACTTAATATTGAAGATCTTACCATTGAAAGCATGGGTATAATAAAAGATACTCCAGTTAGAGGAGGACCTGGCCATCGACAGGAAGACGGCGGTGAGGCCCAGTAAGGAGAACTCTACGCTAAGGCGGGATCTTGATTTGAGGAGGAAAGAGTTAGGGGAGGCAGAACCGGAACAATGGAGACCTAATGAAATTTGAAAAAGAATGAAGTTGAGAAATCGAAAAATGATCTATAAAATGACTATTAAGATAATCATAACAATCCTTGTTCTTTCAGCTACTTTGTTTGTCATAAGATTTATTTGGACAAAGGAAATAGATTTCAGAAAGCTCTTTAAATCAAAACTTCCACAAATCCCACCCATAGAAGCTGCTCCTGTGATAGAATATGGAATAACAAGCATGCTAACAAAATATAAGGTAAACCAAGAAATAGATGGCATAATTTGGAGATCCAATTACTCAAAGCACTTACTTACAATTATTAATACTACTGAAGATTTGTATAATGCAATTGTATCGATTCATTACCCGGGAGCTATTGTGGTTCAGGAAACGAAATCAATAGTTAATGCATATAACCTAACCTTTTCTCAATTTAATGAGCCCTTTACTATTGGCAGTAAGTCCAATCCATCATTTATCACGGAGAATGCTATCTCAAATTCTGTTGATATATCTATTGAGAAAGTGAATAAACATTCTACAATTACGATAGAATTTATTTTAGACTACAGATTTAAACCTGATGGCTATTGGCAGTTTGACATTTCATATGAGTACTTTAACAAGGGCAATAACTCTAAATACCGACACCGGATTATTAATCCCATTGAAATCCGTTCAGAAAAACCTCTTATCTTGGGAGTTTATAAATCAATCGACTATACGGGCAGGGACAATGTAAAGTGCTCCCAGGATATTTATCCTTTCACACCAATAATTTCAGAACCAGATGGCAGTTGGAAACAGATTATTGATTATACAGGAGATTGGAATGGTTTGAGTGGATCTTTAGGAAAAGGAGAACGTGCACTTGGATTTGCTGGATTTGACTATGTGGTGAATACTGACAAGGAATTTAAATAGTGATCTCCATTACTGAAACTAGTAACATAAACACTTACACTGGATGTAGGGAGATTATTATAATTGAGGTATAATAACTCGGTTCAAAATCTGATGTAGGACTAATCTAAAGTGAGTTTCTACAAGAATGTGGGGGCTATGTGGGGAAAGTACCCACTAAAAAATGTTGCATCTATCTGTAATATAGATAGATACATTTTGTTGCGGTCGGGGTAGCAGGATTCGAACCTGCGACCCCCTGCTCCCAAAGCAGGTGCACTAACCGGACCGCGCTCTACCCCCTCTCCTCTTTCAGGTTTATTGAAAGACAGTTAGCTTGAATATGGTTTGAAACAGTGTACCTTCAGCGACTTCTAGAATCCAGTCTTACACAATAATTCGGGGTAAGAAAAGGAGGAGAATAGGATTGAGTCGTTGCGAAAAAAAGTGAACTGCGAAAAGATTTGAATCTATTTCTCAATACGGAAACAATTGTTACATTTGCATTTACCGGGAAGAATTGTTCTTATTTAGAAATAATTCGGATTTAAGAATAAATGAAAGACATAACAAATACACTAGTAAATAAAGGCTTGAAGGTAACTCCTCAGCGAATGAGTGTTTTGGAAGCTGTATATAGCCTTAACAATCATCCCACTGCTGAAAATATTATCAATGAAACCCGAAAAAAACACCCCCGTATTGCAACTGGAACAGTTTATAAGGTTTTGGAGACTCTTGTGGAGAATAAAATCATAAAGAGGGTTAAAACAGACAAGGATATTATGAGGTATGATGGAATTTATGAAAGCCATCATCATTTGTACTGTTCAAGCTGTGATCAAATTGAGGACTATAACGATGATGAATTAGACAAAATATTACGAGATTTTTTTAAAACAAAAGAATTGACTGGATTTAAGATTGAGGAATTTGTTCTCCAAATAAAGGGGAAGTTCGATAAATGCTAATTATTATTTTCCTGTTTATTATATTTGGGGGCTTAACTACGGATCGAAACTAAAATGAATTCACAGTCTACAACTATTATTCTGGCATTACTCCTGGTTCTAACCGGGTGCCAGTCATCTGATCATAAAAAGAGTTCCTCTGACAACCTGGTATCCGTCCCCGACGATAATGGGGATTTCTTCCAGCAGATCTCCCCGGACATTGGGGTGGACTTCAAACACTCCGTCGGTGACCACCACATGGACAACCTGGTGGAATCGGTGGGTGGCGGGGCCGTTTTCCTGGATTACGACCAGGATGGCTACATCGATCTCTATGTGAGCAGCGGCTCCTACACGGAACATCTGAGTGAAGGGGACCACCCTGAAGGCAACCCGGTAAATCATCTCTACAGGAACCGGCAGGACGGCACCTTTGAGGATGTCACAGAGAAAGCAGGTGTGGGCCATGACGGATATGGCATGGGAATGACCGTGGGAGATATGGACAACGATGGATACCCTGATATATACATCACCAATTATGGTCCTAACGTACTTTATAAGAACAACGGTGATGGAACCTTTTCCGATATCAGTAAAAAAGCAGGCGTGGACGGAGATAAATGCAGCGTGGGTGCGGTCTGGTTTGATTATGACAATGATGGATTACTGGACCTTTATGTGGGCAACTATATTGATTTTGATCCCGAGTACGGATATTTCTATGCACCCGACGGATTCCCCGGACCAATGGCCTATGACGGTCAACAGGACCGGCTTTACCACAACCGGGGTGACGAAACCTTTGAAGATGTGACGGAATCCATGGGGATCTTAAACCCCGACGGACGTGCAATGGGTGTGGGTTCAGCGGACTTTGACGGAGATGGATACATGGATATCTTCGTTGCCAATGACCATATGTACAACAATGTTTACCACAATAACGAGGGAAAAGGATTCGTGGATCATGCCATTATGTCCGGCATGGCATTCAACCAGGCAGGTGAAGCTACCATCAGCATGTCGGTGGACTTTGCCGATTTTAACGGGGACGGATTAATTGATGTGTTTATGTCGGATGACACCTATTGTTCACTCTATAGGAACGAGGGAAATGGGGTTTACACTGATTTGTCTTATCCTTCAGGCATTGCCATGGCCAGCGGTCCACATGTTGGATGGTCCTCCTCCTTTATCGACTATGACAATGACGGGGATGTGGATATTTTCAAGGTGAATGGGGAACTAAAGCACCTGTATGGACAGGAAAACCAGATTTTTGCGAACGTGGGCGGCGAAAAATTCAAGGATATTTCAGTGGAACTTGGCGACTATTTCCAGAAAGAGAGGGTGGGACGGGGTGCATGTTTTGGCGACTATGACAACGATGGCGACCTGGATGGGTATATTGTAAACCTGGATAATCACGGTGCTTTCATTCGAAACAACAGGGGCAATGAAAATAACTGGATCACTATTCAGCTGATAGGAACAGAAAGCAATCGTGATGGAATTGGATCCATCGTGACAGTTGTAGCCGATGGAAAACAACAAGTAGGGCTGAGAAGAAGCACCACAGGTTACCTGTCCCAAAATGATCACCGGATGCATTTTGGACTTGCAGATGCAGAGCAGGTGGAATCCATTGAAGTCAAATGGCTCTCAGGAAAAGTTCAAATCTTAGAGAATGTCCAGGCCAATCAGATCATAACCATTAAAGAACAATGAGACGGAGATTGACCATGAGAAGGAGAGGAAAATTCATTTATGGGTTAGCGATTTTTATTGGAGTTGCCAGTTTGCTATGCGTATCCTGCAACAACAATTCACTGGATGGATTTATCGTCGCTGTGGAATTACCTGTAGGCAATGAAATTTCCAGAGATGGAGCTGCATTAATTGCAGTTGATCCAATAAATCCTGAAAAATCAGTCAGGTTACTCAGTGAAAATTTCCATGGTGCATGCGAACCCATCCTCTCCAACAATGGTAGGTACCTGATCTTTTCGGGTAAAATGAAGCAGGACGACCCCTGGCAGATCTGGCTAAGGGATCTTCAAAAAAAATCCACTTCCAGGGTGACTGACCTGTCCGAAAACTGTACCGACCCGGCCTTCCTACCTGACGGTAAGATTGTATTCAGCAGGTCAGGTTCCATCAAGGATACCGAAATCTCCACCCTGTACAAGTGCAACATGGATGGTTCGGAACTGCAGCAGCTCACCTTTCATCCACACAGGGACTGCGCCTCAAGTATACTTAAGGATGGTAGAATACTTTTCACCAGCAGTCAGCAATATCCCATTGCAAAAGATCCCGTTTTCCTGGTAATGCGTCCCGACGGAACCAAAAGCGAAATCTTCTACAAGGGAAATCAGGGAGCTTTTCCGGTCAGTAACGGGACAGAATCTGAAGATGGTTTTGTCTACTTTATCGAGAGCAACCAGCAGAATCTTAATAGAGGCAAATTGATGGTGATAAACCAAAACCGACCATTGCATTCACGCGTGGATCTGTCAAAAGGATTGGAAGGAGAGTTCCGTTCTGTGATCCCCTTGAGTGACAACAGATGCCTGGTTTCATATCGTCCCTCTTCAAACGAACCCTTTGCACTCTTTGAATTTGATTCAAAGGAACAAAAGGTCCTCGCTCAGGTGTATGCTTCTGAAGGTGATGTAGTGGACCCTGTTATGATCAGAGCACGGAAACGACCAAGGATACTACCCAGTGCAGTAGATCCTGAGAATCCAACAGGACTACTCATGTCACAGGATATCAATCAATCAATGATCCCCGCAAAAGGATCGGCCTCAAACGACACAGTAGCTGACCGCATACAGGTTTTTCGATTGGAAGGATTCATGAATGAAGTGGAAGTGGAGGAAGATGGCTCATTTTATCTAAAGGTAGATGCGGATATACCCATTCGCATAGTAACACTGAATCATAAAGGTGAAGCGATCCGCGGCCCGTCGGACTGGATCTGGTTACGTTCCAACGAAAGGAGGGGTTGTGTGGGATGCCATGCCGATCCGGAACTGTCACCAGATAACAGGGTACCGCAGGCAGTCAGACAATCCCCAGTTGTCATTTCGGTAAAAATGAAAACCGGTAATTTGAAGGAGGTAGAAGAATGAAGCTATTAAGAACCATCATCATTTTGGGACTTGTTTCGATCATCCTGGCTTATGGGATTATCCACGGAGGTAAAAAAGCCAGGGCTCATGTGTACCATATTACTGCCGTGGATGACCATCCCCTTAAATGCTTGTCCTGTCACCTCTCTACGCAGAAAGATAATTTTTTGGCCAGGATGATCAGTGAAGAGTACATTTCACCCTACAACCTGTCACTCTCTCAAGATGGTGATCAGCTATACGTGGTGGGCCAGGAATCCAATCAATTGCTGGTGGTGGATCCTCATGAAGGAGCAGTGGTTAAGAAGATTGACGTGGGCAACAGGCCCCATACGGTAGAATTGAGCAGGGATGAAAGAACTGCCTATGTGAGCAACCAGTGGTCCGATAATATTTTTGTAATTGACCTGAAAGAAGCCCGGGTTACTGACACACTTTCCGGTGGTAGTGGTCCGGCAGGTATAGCTATAAGTGCGAATGATGAATACCTTTATGTAGTCAACTCCTACTCCTCAGACATTTCCATTTTCGATCTCGGAAATTACAGAGAAAAAAGGAGATTAAAGACCGGTAACAATCCTGTATCAGCAGCATTTTCACCAGATGGAAAAAATGTATATGTCTCCAGCAGACGTACCATTCCTTTACCCTACGGATCACCACCAGTCACAGAAATGACTGTGACAGACACCCGGTCCCAGAGAGTGAGTGAACGTTTGATGTTTGAAAATGCGTATATCATGGAGAATGTGACGGTCACTCCTTCTGGTGACCTGGCCATCAGCACGCTGATCAGGCCCAAGAATTTAATTCCAGCCATCCAGGTGGAAAAGGGTTGGATGATGACTCATGGGATTGGCATCATTGAAAGGAAGGAAGATGGCAAAATGGTACAGTTGCTCCTGGATGAACCCAACTCCTACTATGCCGACCCTTTTGATATAGTTGTTTCAACCGATGGAAAACAAGCCTATGTTTCACATTCCGGGGTGGACCGGATCTCTGTGATCGACCTGGCTGAGATCAGGAAACTGCTTGAAGAATCGACGGAAGAACAGCTTCAAACCTATTCTAACCATCTGGGAATCAGTAGCAGGTATGTGGTTGCCAGAATACCCACCGGGGCCAATCCCAAAGGAATGGTGCTCTCACCGGATGGAAAACTGCTCTACGTGGCCGAACGACTGGAGGACAGGATCGCAGTGATCAATACCTCCAGCCTGGAAACTGAAAAGACCATCTCCCTGGATGGGCCCAAAAGAATTACGGTAGCCCGTCATGGAAGACAACTGCTTAACAACGCAGGTCGCACCTTCCATAACCAGTATGCCTGTTACACCTGTCACCCGGATGCCCATGAGGACGGACTGGTGTACAATATGGCTGGAAAAGATATGGGGCGTAACCTGGCCAACGTACAAACATTGAGGGATATCGGGGATATTCCCCCATATAAATGGAATGGCAAGAACCAGACCATTTACAAGCAGGATGGCATGCGGTTTTCCACAATTCTCACGAGAACCGAATCATTCAGCCACAAGGAACTGGATGCGCTGGTTGCCTATATCGTAACGGGAATCAAAAATCCCCCGAACCTCAGGTACAATCCCAACGGGGAATTAACTGCAGCACAGAAACGGGGCAAAATGGTCTTCTACAGGGAATATGACAACTTTGGAAATGAGATCCCGGTGGATAACCGTTGTTATACCTGTCACCCACCACCCTACTTTACCAATATGGAAATGACGGATGTGGGTACCCTTTCAGAAACGGATGATCCCATGATGTTCGATGTGCCCCAGCTGACCAACATCTATGAATCGGCGCCCTACCTGCATGATGGCAGCGCTCCAACCCTGGAGGAACTATGGACCGCGTTTAACGATGAGGACAAACACGGGGTGGGCAATGATATGATGAAGGATCAGCTGAACGACCTGGTGGAATACCTGAAATCGATCAGGGATGCCAGCCATTATATGAATGATACAATGATTTATAACGCTTCAACTTCAAACAAAAAAAGAAAGAGATGAAAAAAACGTTGCTATTTTCAGGCCTGTGGATCCTTTTGCCTTTTCTCATGTTGGCTTCGGATCCCGAAAAAAAGAGTGACCTCATGCCGGAATATGGGAACTGGGAAACATTTACCACCAAGAACGGACTCCCGGCCAACAAGGTCTATTGTGTCCGGACTGATGGCGACAGGGTGTGGGTGGGCACCAGCCATGGACTGGTACTCTATGAGAACGGAAAATGGCGGACATTTACCGTGGAAGACGGACTGGCCCACCCGGGTGTCCTCTCCATCGATGTAAGTGAACTGACAGGGGATGTCTGGATAGGGACCCTCGGGGGCCTCAACCGCTATTCGGCCGGGAAGTTTGAGACCTTTACCCAGTTTAACAGCGGCCTTGCCAATGATGTGATCTATACGGTGATTTGCGATGGGAAAGATGTATGGACCGCTACCGGTGGGGGAGCCGGGCACTATGACACCTACAGTAATGAGTGGGCAATCTATATGGAGCGCAATGCTCCAATGCATGAACCCTGGACCTATGGTGTATGTGCCGGAGATAACAAAGTGTTTATTGCTGCCTGGGGCGGTGGGGTCATCGAATACCAGAATGAAACCGGACAATTCAGGGATTATATTGATCCTGACGGAGAGATGGAGATTGACCTGTTTCCCGATGATGGCGTAGTTCACGATATCACCACGGGGGTCTCCCATGCCAACGGCATTCTATGGGTGGCCACCTATTTTGGGCTCAGCAGGTATGATGGTACATACTGGAAAGGCTATTTTGACCATGACAGCGGTCTGACCAGCAATTTTATCAACTTCCTGAGAGCCACTGGGGATGTGGTCTGGCTCTGCACCGATGAAGGTTTAAGCAGTTTCAACAGCAAAGAGTGGATTACCTACAAAAAGACAGAACAGGGTGGCAGCCGCATCTATTATAATGAGGGCAACACCTCCAGTAAATCAGCGCCTACAGGGATTGCGCACAATTTTGTGATAGGCGTCGATTTACAGGATGATGATATATGGGTGGCCACCTCCTATGGTCTCAGTCACGGTACCCGGATTAATTAAGATCAACAACACAAAAGAGAAGTAACCATGAGGAATCTGATGATTGTCAAACCGGCCCTCTTATTTTTATGTGCTGGTATGCTGATATTTCCGCTGAAACCCGAATTGGCAGCACAAAATAAGGATGATAACTATGGCAAAACACCCACTGAGATGCTTCCTTACGGAAACTACCAGGACGCCTATATTTACCACTTTCATGAACCCCAGCTCTTTACGGGAGCCGGTCGCGAGAAATTGCCTCCCAAAGATCTCACGGAAGTTCGCATTGGACTTCTAGCTCCCCTGGAAGGAAATGTACTGGCTCCACAAGGGAACCATATGCTACGGGGAGCAACACTGGCCATGGAAGAAGCCAATGCCCGCGGAGGTTACAAGGGACTACCTTTCGTTATCATGCCACATAATGATGTGGGGCTCTGGGGAGCAGCGGCCAATGAAGTTGTCAAGATGAATGATGAAAAGGTGTGGGCCTTCCTGGGAACCATCGATGATGTCAATGCCCATGTGGCCCTCAGAGTAGCTCTAAAACTGGAGCTCCCCATGATCAATACCAGCGACCCCGATCCCACTTTCACTGAAACCGGTATACCCTGGATGATCAGGTGTATGAGTGATGACAGGCAGAGTAGTTATGCCCTGGTGGACTATATCCATAAACAGAAAAAATATAATAGGGCTGCAAAAACATCGGGTTCCATACCAAATCGTTCCCTGTAGTTTTTTTGAAATGCTTTCAGTTCCGGGATATTGGCATCTGGATTATACTGACAGGTGGCTACGATACCTTCTGCATTTTCACCTGCAGTTTCAAGGAAAACAGGGGAGACTGCCCGGTCAGAAGCGAATACAGGGTAATCCATACCCATTTCCCGCATCTGGTTCAGAATCAGGCCCATTTCCAGGGCATTTCCCCAAAGGAGGACTACGTCCGGATTGGAGTTCCTG
>Ga0255398_1161_pt1 | contig 10459 bp, 9 predicted proteins | sample ANMaggSeSYBR01K3_FD_182119 | JGI IMG/M metagenome (GOLD analysis project Ga0255398, IMG submission 182119) | Sediment cell enrichment communities from methane seep in Santa Monica Basin, California, United Staets - ANME aggregate JGI... | ecosystem: Environmental > Aquatic > Marine > Cold seeps >...
CCCGTTCATTCGCGTGTTTTAAATCCCTTCGGATCTCACTTAATTTTTGCGAAGCGCTGTCTTTTACGTCTCCCTTGTCATTTAATACCTGAGTGATTGCTTCAACCAGCCCATCCGGTGGTGCTAATGCAGCGGATACACTTTTCAAATGGGGCAGATCAAGTACGAGTTTTTTAAAAAACCTGAATAAATCTCGACCTGAGATCATGGTTGCCTTTATATCAAGCAGTTCTTCAGGAGGCAAGATACCCCCCCGTGATGCCATCCCGGCCTGCGGGCGAACATCGCGTGCACCGCCGACCCCGATATCTGCGAATTCACTCAGCAGGCGGCTGGCTTCGCTGGTACATGCCTGCCGATCGCGCGCTAATCGAAGGTTGTTCGTCGGCCGCAGCGCCCGCACAAGTGCGGTTGACGCGCTAAAAACAGTATGTTCTGATAGTTGTTGCAGAATCTTCGGAAATTCAAGTACATTAAGCGATTTTCTATCCATCGCGTTCAATTATAGCGGTTATTAATATCGAATCAGCGCATTTTCAATCAAATAATTACCATCCAAATAATTTGCGAAGGATATTAATGGAAAAACGCTCGCGCAAATAATGAGCATAATCAATAGCAATCTCAACCTGTTCTTTGGTTACGCCCAATTCCTGCGGGGTAACCGGACCACCAAGGCTCTTGATCCATCCGCGAATCGCATCCGCATCAGGAACAACCACCGCGGTTGCCTGCACATCATCCCAGCGATCAAGGATTCGCTCACAGATAGTTTTGAATTTCTCAGGATCGCTTAACTGCAGGTAAATTGGGTCGCTTTCGATCAGTTCTTCAGCAATGCGAGGTAAATTTTTCTCAATCGCAGCTATCTGCGCACTTCGGGATGGAATTTCACTTCTTTCAAGTAAAACTCCCGCATCTTTGCGGGATAATGCTTTTAATCGCTGATACCATTCCGCGCAGATAATCGCAGCCACGCCCACCGCATGGCCGTGATATAACCCTTCTTTTTTTTCCCAGTGGAACATCATCTCCCAAACATGGGCGATATGGTGCTCTCCTCCAGAAGCCGGTGCGCTGTTGCCAAAATCCGCCATACAAAAACCGCTTGCAAACTGCCCTTCCATCATTGCGATCATGCTTTTTGGATCAGCCGTACGAATCCCATCCACAACTTCAGCGGCGCGCTGTCCTGCCCGCAGACCACTGGCATAGATCTCTTCGTCGAAATCCGCGTCCCAGATCAGATGGGACATCTTCCAGTCGGACGGCGCCGTCAGCTTACTGATCAGATCCCCGAAACCAGAAGCAGTTAGAAATTTTGGTGACGCGCAAATTGTCGGCAGATCTGTGAATATGGCAATCGGTGCATGGCAGTAGATCGATCCTTTTAAATGATTGATGGTAACCGGCGCATTCTTGGACGTGTACGCATCTACTGACGGCGCCGTTGGAAAAGAGACAAACTGGTTTTGCGATCGGTGGCTGGTAAAACGTACTGTATCTGTGATCGTCCCAGAGCCAACCGCGACAAATAACCGCGGAATGGCGTCATAAGCGTTTAACACCCGTGTCAGAGTAATTTCGTCTGTATGCAGCCCTTCAGGGTCCAGCACGTGATAGATCACATCCCACTCTTTTTGTTTGACCGCTTGAAACACACGGTCCCCAAGCGCACGTGCTGTATTTTTATCCGCCACGATCATGAGTTTTTCATATTGTTTCTGCTGACAGAATTCAATGAATTTCTCAATCGCTTTGTCTCCGATCATGATCGGCATATGCTCCGGCATTTTATTCCTCCAGGGATTTTTAGACACCATATTCTGAGGATTATACCCGTGCTTATGGTTGTGATTGCTATAATAAATGCGATGCAAAATTTTTCTGAGAAGTTGGATGCTCTTACACAACCCGGGTGGTTATTCACAAAGGAGAACGGTGCAGTTCGCTGCCACGCCTGCGCGCATCGCTGCCTCATCCAACCCGATAAACGCGGCATCTGCCAAATGCGAGTAAATGTCAATGGTGAACTGCATGTTCCATGGGGCTACGTGGCTGCTGCTAACGTTGATCCGATCGAAAAAAAACCTTTCATGCATTTTTTACCAGGCAGCAATGCGCTCACATTTGGAATGCTGGGATGCAATTTCCACTGTGATTTCTGCCAAAACTGGATCAGTTCGCAAGCACTGCGTGATCCCGCTTCCGCCAGCAGCGTGCAGTATATCCAGGAGATCAATCCAAAAGAACTGGTGCGCTATGCCCTCCGGTCTGGCGCTAAAATTATCGCCTCGTCTTATAATGAACCGCTTATCACCAGTGAATGGGCAATAGATATCTTCAAACTCGCCAAGGAGAACGGGCTCAAATGCGTGTATGTTTCTAACGGTTTTGCTACACCAGAAGTACTGCGTGCACTCCAGCCATTCCTGGATGGTTACAAGATTGACCTTAAATGCATGACGGAGGAGAAATACCGCGGCTTAGGCGGCAGCCTGCAGGTCGTTCAAGACACAATAAAACTCGCCCATGATCTTGGAATATGGGTGGAGGTAGTCACGCTGGTGATTCCCGATTTTAATGACAGCAACGAAGAACTCTGGAACACCTCCAGGTATCTATCTGGCATCTCCGCGGATATACCCTGGCACGTCACCGCCTTTTATCCAACCTATAAACACCTCGATTCCGAACGAACACCCACTGACACGATCCAACGTGCGGCAGAGATTGGTCAGGAAGCGGGTCTGCGCTATGTGTATGCAGGCAACCTGCCCGGGAGCGTTGGATCGCTCGAAAACACGTACTGCCCCCGCTGCCAGGCACCACTCATCGAGCGCACAGGTTATTCCATACGATCCAACCACATCACATCCAAAGGCACCTGTCCCCGGTGCGGGGAAGCAATCGCCGGGGTTTGGGCTGAGCAGTAGTACTTTCCATTCGTATTAAACAGCCTAAATCTCTTTCGATCAGAGAGAAACTTTTTTTTCAATTCCGCGTTATATATAAAACAAGTCTGCAATTATTGCACATTATTAACAGGGCTGAACGCGTTATCGCGGAAGCCAAAATAAATGCCTTTTCCGATTGCTGCGCCGTGCGATCATCTACGGTCTGTAAAAGGCGAATACTTGAGGTGAATCATGGCAATCATAACCCGATTAGCTATAGGATTAGTCAGTATTGTGTGCTTAGCGATGAGCCTTTTAGGTTTACAACCACCATCCGAAAAATGAGGATGGTTTCTCAAAAACCTTCGGCAGGGAGCCGTCAGCGCAGCGCGTGCGCCGTGCCGCTGGATGATGAGATTGGTTGGACCAATTGGCTAGCTGAGTCCACTTCTGACTCTGCCGGGAGCGAAAGCTCCCGGTTTTGTTATTCACAAACTTTTCTGTTGATCACCTGAATTTCATCCACTGGTCACGGTGGTTTTTTATAGCCATCCGGTGAATTTCGAGCGCGGCCAGGGAGTGGACATCCACGAAGTATCCTGCTCTGGCAGCTTCAGCGCTTGCTCAACAGGCAGCCATCCATTCGGCAGCATGCACACCTGATCTCGTCCCCGATTGCTCGTCCACCGAACTTGTTTTTTTCGATCACATTGTTGGGCAAGGCCCAAAGTAACACGCACATCCTGCGCCACATAACTCAATACCTGGTTATACTTACCCTCACGCCACATCTTCGGTGCCAATGCACCATCCATCCCTTCCGTTTTTCCTTCCAATCCCATCCCCTTGGATGCCTTATCTAATGAGATAGCATATCCTTTAATGCAGAAAAAATGGAACATCATGTCCACGTGCGAGCGCGCCATCAGTTTACAGCGCTCGTCCCCGCCGGATTCCTCAAACAGGATGTCTAAGTCAAAACCCAGCCCATTCCAGGTATAAATTTGGAAGCCTGCCTGGACCATACTCCATAGGTAATCAACCATCTCGATGACTTCAGTTTCTGTCATTTTTTCAGTAAATTTTTCATCCCATTTTCCGCCATGCCATATTTTTAACTCACCCTCATCCGTCAGCGCGGCAGCACAGCTGACGCCTAAGGGACGGTTGGCTTTGAAATCATCAAAGTCGTCGGGTAATTCTTTCGCGATCTCAATATCAAAAGCAATTTTTTTATGGATGCCTTCAAGTAGATCGGGTTGGTGATAATCGTTTTGTGGGGACATAATTAGTTCCTGATTTTTTGCTATCTCTCGCCGTGTTAATGCATCATACGATCAAGGAAAACATAGCTTTCCCGTTTTCCGAGAAAGATATAAATATTCAAGTTTTAAATCTCAGCGACATCACCGCGTTCAGGAAAACTCACATTAGTAATACCGCGTTCTTTCATTTTATCCATCAATGCTGCGGCTGGTCCTTCATCGCCATGCACCAGATAGATATGTTTCAGCCCATTCCTGTTCGCTGATTGCGCGTAATCAAGCAGCATCTTCTGCCCACCATGCGCGGAGAAACCGCCGATAGTCGCGATCTCCGCACGTACGCGCAATTCTTCCCCAAAGATGCGTACCGTTTTCTGGCGCTCCGCCAATCGGCGGCCAAGCGTATGCGGTGCCTGCCATGAAACAATGCAAATTGTGTTGCGTCCATCTTCTACATTTTGGATGAGATGATGCAGAATGCGCCCGGCTACTGCCATTCCAGAAGCTGAAATGATGATCATTGGCTCATCCATCTTGTTTATTTCCTTAGACTCCGACACCAGACGCGTGTATCGCAAACCAGGAAAAGTCAACGCAGGGTGTTTTCCGGTACGCATAAAATCATGGGTTTCATCATCGTAATAATCAGGATATTTCTGGAAAATCTTCGTTGCGTTGATCGCCATTGGGCTGTCCACAAACACAGGAATCCGTGGGAGTTCGCCTTCAGTAATCATGCGATTAAGTGAATAAACCAGTTCTTGAGTACGCCCAACCGCAAAAGCGGGTACTATCACCTTGCCGCCGCGCGCAATCGTGCGCTTGACCACATCTCGGAATTCGATATATGCGACTTCTGGATCACGGTGGGGTTTATCGCCATACGTGCATTCCATCATCAGCACATCCACATCTTCCGGCATGATCGGGTCTCTAAGGAGCGGCAGCCGTTTCCGGCCAATATCTCCTGAAAACCATATGCGTGTTTTCTTTCCGTTTTCTTCAACATCTAGCACAATTGCGGCTGACCCCAGGATATGACCTGCATCTACCAGGTGTGCGGTAACTCCGCTGACGGGCTCAAACGGCTCACCATAATTCACTTCTGAGAATAGAGGAAGAACTTTTTCTGCATCATGCACTGTATATAACGGTTCCACGGCGGGTTCACCGTGTTTGCGCTTCTTTTTATTAACGAATTCGGCATTTTCCTCATAAATATGGCCGGAATCCCTCAGCATGATATCGGCTAAATCCACGGTGGGCGGTGTCGCGTAGATAGGATTATCGTAACCCTGCTTGACCAGGTTGGGAAGATTTCCTGAATGGTCAATATGCGCATGAGAAAGGATGACCGCGTCTATGTCATTCGGTTCAAACGCAAAACAGCAGTTGCGTTCGTAAAAGTCGCGCCACCTTCCCTGAAAAATACCGCACTCTAACAGCAACTTCTTTCCATTTACTTCAATCAAATGCTGAGAGCCGGTAACAGTACGAGCGGCTCCGTAAAATCGTATCTTCATGTTTCTCTACCTTATGTAATTACCTCTAAAATCTCGCCGCCATAATGATTGAAACGCCAGGGTACTTCTTCCATCACTTCCTTTAATCCATGCGCATCTTTCGGTTTTCGCCCGGCTATATCTTCAAGGATATCTCTCGGCAAAATAATATCTGATTGTACCCCGATCTCTTTTCCCTTGTTCTTTCGCCACAACTTTAATTTTTCTATCCGTTTAACATATGCCCGTGATGGGCGCTTGTGCAGCGGTAGAACAATCGGAGGAGCTTCTAAACCATGTTTTACAGCTGCGATGAGGCCATGACCATACCGTTTCGCAAGGCGCGCAGATAAGCCATCAACCGTTCCTAACGCCTCGATGGTTCTTGGGCTCGCTTCAGCCAGGGCTAATAACGCGCGCGAGCCAACCACCTTGAACAACGGTCGATCAAATTTCGATGCGAGTTCATCCCGATAGCGGCACAAAGCATCCAGTACGCTTAACTGCTGTGGAGAAAGATGATAATATCCGTTGATCTGTGTGTACAAATCAACATCTTCATGATTATTCTCAACACGGCACAGGCGCTGGAAATCTTCCTGCGCCAAATCGCGCAGCCCACTCTTGCGAAGCTGCACATCCAGTCGTGCACGTAGACGTATCAGGTAATGCGTATCCATACGTGCATATTGTTTCATATCATCTGTCAACGGGCGTTTTCCCCAATTTGCTTTTTGGAAACTCTTGACCGGTTCAACACGGAACTGATTTTCCAGCATTGTTGATAATCCAATGTGCTCAAACCCCAGGATTCGGGCAGCCTGCATGGTATCAAATAAATTATTAAATTCAAAACCATAATCCCTTTTTAAGCATATGACATCATATTCTGCCGCATGGAATATCTTCTCCACCCTGGGGTCATTAAAAATCGGATGCAGGCATGAAAGATCAAGCCCTGCCAACGCATCGATTAGATAATCCGTATCAGTGGTTGAAAACTGGATCAAACACACCTGTTCCCGATAAGCAAACAAACTGTTAGATTCCGTATCTACAGCGAGAAAAGGTCCCTTGGACAGTGCGGTGATGATGCTGTTTAAAGCAGATTGGTCAGTGATCCACTGCACAGGTTTCGATGGATAGAATTTCATGACAGTGATTATAGTATGGGAAATTAAAACACCAGGATTTAATCCTGGTGTTTTAATCTAGAAACACGTTCTGTTTATTTTGGAAAACCTCCACGATCCACACTTGCCCGGCTTGGAACAGGTTTGTATCCACGTGGAGGGGCCTGCTTTTCCGTACGAAACCCGACCGTTTGCTTCCGAGATAGTTTTCTCTGCTGCTTGCTTCCGCCTAAATCGAAATTAATAGATGTGACTAAAGTCCCGATGATCAGCACGCGAATTACCCAAACCATCACTGCCACAAGAACCGGAACCACGGTTACATACGTCATTGGATCAATGATCATGACCGCATGAGCGGGCTGATTATAAATTGCCACGCTAATTCCCCACCATGTCAAACCAGCATTCATCGCGGCTGCCAGCACCCATGCTCCTAACAGGTACCAACTGCTCGTATTGCCGGGTTCTTCTTTCGGAGATGCTAAGATCTTCGCGATCCCGGCAACATCCATCCCGCACAAAGCCAGTGATAGGATCATTGACCAGGTCAGCAGCCCGCTTCCCTGGTTTCCGAGAATATCCCGAAGAGCAAAATCAGTTGTGCTGAAATTGAAGATCTCTAAAGCAGCCAACGCCAGTACAATAACTGCCACATACAAGGAATTTGAGCGTGTGCGTACATTCTTGAATAACTGGTTTGTCAGGTGTGAAAAACGTTGAGTAGTTGTCAGATTCATGGCTTCCTCCAGAATTAGTAATTATGTTCTATTATAGAACAATAATTCTACAACCGTCAAGCCCCATATACAGGAAATTTCATCGGCATACCCCCACATATCCGTGATTTGATGATCTTTAAAGAGTATTTGAGTTCAAGATCTGTAATTAACAATAAATTCTCTAATCCTCAACTAACAATTCCTCATGATATTCAGCATCAGAATTTACTTTAAATACATCGTGCTTTTTATAACCTTCCTCAATGTTCTTTACAGTTAGAAAAGCAGTTGCCATTGAATGGTCAGAATTATTGTATCTATGAATTCCCCCTCTCCCAAATGCGTAAAGATTTTCGTATTCTTCTAAGGCGTTCCGAATTATGTTTACTTTTTCATTATATCCAATTTCATAAACCGGATATACGTCTTGAAGCCTTACAACAGCAGAGTCAATTATCTCTTCTTCACAAGCAAAACCTAGTTTTAAGAAATCGTTTTTTCCTTGAACCTTCAACTCCTCATCAGCCATATTCCAAAATTCATCATTAAAATCGCATATATACTCAAGCCCAATCACGCTTAGTTCTTTATCGAGTATCATGTAAGGGCTCCAATTTCTAAAATTCTGAAATCGGATAGGTTTCATGTCTTCATCGTGGGTATATACCCATGTATCTTTTGTAATAAAGGGTTTTTTCACCACGAGGGCAACCGTAACAAAAGCACGAAATTTCAATGTCGCTGCTGCCTCGATTACTTCGGTTGCTAATCTAGGAGTGATGTTTAGGGCGAGTTCCTTATAAGGAATTGTTGATAGAAAGTAATCCCCTTTTATCATTTTTTCTTCTTCGCCAACTTTAACTGTGATCGAATTAATATTATCTTTAGAAGCTAAGAATTTTATTACCTCGTGACCCATAAGCAATTCCCCACCATTTTCTTTAATGTCATCAGCCACTCTTTCCCATAATTCTCCGGGGCCGAATTTGGGGTAATAAAATTCCTGGATAAAACTTTTCACTTTCCCTTTTATATGAAATAAGCTTTTTATTGACTCAACAACTGCATTCTTTATTGAAACACCTTTGATTCTCTGGGTTGCAAAATCCATCGATAGATTATTGCAGGGGATTCCCCATAACTTCTGATTGTAATCAATAAAAAACGGCTTGGCGAGAAAATCGCCGAAATTATTCCTAAACCAGGTGTCCAAATTATCTTCAGGTTTTATTGGGAATAGTTTTCGAAATGTTAAACTGGATATAATTTTTAAAGCAAAAACAACACCAAACTTTACAACAATTTCAAAGATATTAATGGGATAATTAAAAAACTTCTTTTTGTAATACCATCGAGAGATCCTTGGCCTTTTCAAGAAATCATTTCCCATTATATTTAACCACCAGTTGACTACTTCGGTATTTTTTGAAAAAAAGCGATGTCCACCAATATCAAATCGGTAATCCTTATATTTAACAGTCCTTGATATTCCTCCAACATATTCTGGATCCTTTTCAATTATTTTTACGTGAAATCCTTTTCTTATTAACTCATAACCTGCCGTTAGACCTGCAGGGCCCGCACCTAGGATAATAACGCTTTTTTTTTTCTGACATATTTCCTCCTTAGAGTAAATATTTTCTTGAAAGAAAGTTCCAAAACAATACTATTGGCACAGTAATTAGTTTTGAAACGAGATAGTTGAGTACTATGAGATCTGTTAGGGTAAACATGAGAATTCCATTCAACCCCAATCCAATCAAACCTGTAATAATAAATATCACAAAATCATGCCCTACAAGAGAATCCCACGTAAATTTTTCTTTATTAAATATCCAGGAAATACTCAGCGCATAATTGACCACAAGACCTATTAAGAAAGATAAGCCAGCGGAGATTAAATATCCTAGTTTTGTGAATTCCGTAAAAAAAAATAAAAATAAAAAATCAAAAACGAATGCAATTCCACCAACAAAGATATATCTCAATAATTGTAGAGAGTTTGAATTCGTTTTTCTACTAAAAAGATTAGTAAAGAGTTCAGTATATTTATTTTTCATTGTTTATGGGTTAGTAAAATTTAAAAAGCTATCTTTGGATATTTCATATAGAGTATAAAAATCTTTTTTGATGATATTATCGGCAATATTAATCAACGGGAGAAGCCCATGATCATTTTCTTTTTCTGTATGGGTCCACCTGGAATCAACGATAATATTTATTGTGTATTTATCATCAATATTACTAACTTTTTCAACAATTTCGCTGATCGAATTTGTTTTATAAACTCTCTTTTCCGAGTATGAAAGTCGTTGGGGGGGATTTTGAGGAATCTCATAATTTGAAGAAAAAACAATGTCTTCATAAGAAGTATTGTATTTGATAAATAAATCTGCAGAATAATCTGGGGGTTGAGTAAACAAATCTTTGTAGATTGGGAAGATGCTTGATAAGTATAACGTGTTTAATATCATGACATGAGAAATAATGATTAATACATCATATCGCGACATTTTCCCTTTGAATCTCTCGAGACAATATATACTTGGAATAATAACAAAAGGGACTGTTGATAGATAAACCGATAGTTTAAGCACTGAAAAAATATGAACCGCTGAGTGGTTTTTTAAAAAATATATTTGTAAAATACACGGCAATAAAACCAAACATGAAAACTCCAATAACATATAAATATCGTTTAGGCTTTTCTCATGTTTGGCTTTTTTTAGGATAGATATTAAAAAAAACGTAATCAGTATTCCAATACTAGCAAAAATTATATATGTGCTTGAAACTCCATAAGAAAATTTTATGTGGTTGATCCAAAACTGGTTAAAGAATGCTTGGGTATGTACTGCGCCATAATCAGAAATCCCGGTTCTGAATAGAAACTTTTCATACAGTTTATTAATTCCACTCGCGTGAAGTACCTGAATTAAC
>Ga0255398_1162_pt1 | contig 10384 bp, 8 predicted proteins | sample ANMaggSeSYBR01K3_FD_182119 | JGI IMG/M metagenome (GOLD analysis project Ga0255398, IMG submission 182119) | Sediment cell enrichment communities from methane seep in Santa Monica Basin, California, United Staets - ANME aggregate JGI... | ecosystem: Environmental > Aquatic > Marine > Cold seeps >...
CCCAGTTTTTCTTCCATCTCCCTGGTGACTGCATGGACATCGTCTCCGATAAGGCCCACAGGACAGGTGGCGAATACGGAAATCATCTTTGGCTTGAATATGTCGTAAGCCTCCTGAATTGCGGCTCTCAATTTTTTTTCACCGCCGAAAATAATCTCTTTTTCTTCCATATCCGTGGAAAAGCAGTAGTTCATAAAATTATGGCCGTCCGGAGTCGTGGAAGGATCGGTCTGGTTCCTCCGGGTAAGCCAGCTATAAAAACCGCAGCCAATGGGACCATGGGTCAGGTTGATTATGTCCCTCGTAGGGCCCATCACAACCCCTTTGCATCCCGCATAACAGCAGCCCCGCTGGGAGATGATACCCGGTATGGTTCTCACATTAGCCTGTATCTCAGGATATTTTTCTTCTGTTTCTTTACGGTTTACGATTATCTGTTTTGCTTTTTTCCTGGCAACCTTTGGCGGATATTTTGAAAGAATTTCCAGCTTCAGTGTTTCAGGATCCATGAATTCATCAGGCTCTAAAGAAACTTTTTCTTCATCAATTCTTTTTCTGCTCAGCGCTTCCATTTTTTATACCTCCCTCAGTCATCAAGCGTAATATTTCCGTTTTCTCCTGTTCTAACCCTTACTGAATCTAACACAGGAACGACAAATATTTTGCCGTCGCCCGATTTGCCGGTCTGATTCACCTTTATTATGGTTTTAACGGTTTTTTTCACCATCTTATCCGGAACCACTATAAACAGGACCCTCTTTGGAATTAAACGCTGGCTTTGGCCTAATTGAGAGATAGCCTCTTCATAACCTTTTTCCGCACCTTTCAAGAGGCTTAAATCGACAAGACCTTTTCCCCTGCCCAAACAGTCTCTTGCCGTAATGGACGATATTCCGGCGTCGGCAAGGGCTATTTTTGTCTCGTTAATCATATTCATGCGTATAACAGCCATTACCTCTTTCATATTTTCACCTCTGAACTTTCTCCTGAAGATGTTTCTTTTATTCCCGAGCTTATCGTATAAACTTCATCTACAGGTGTTACAAATATCTTTCCGTCCCCGAAAGCGCCCTTTTCTCCTGTTCTCGCGGCACTCATTACGGTTTTTATAAGAATATCCTTATCCTCTTCGTTCACAACTGTAAGCAAAAGTTCTTTTGATATTTCATCGTATGTAATATCTCCGATTTTAATTCCTCTCTGCTTGCCCCTTCCTACAACAGACATTTTTGTAACTGCAGGAAAACCTGCATCCATTAAAGCTGCAAGCACATTATCCGATTTTTCAGGTCTTACTATTGATCTAATCATTATCATGCTGGTTATTCTCCTGTATAAATATTTTTTTATCCTGCTATGCCGTATTCTATCAGCAGCTTTTCCAAATCGTCCATCTCCATTGGAGCCGGGATAACAAATTTGTCATTTTCACTTACTTTTTTTGCAAGTGTCCTGTATTCATCGGCCTGTGGGTGCTTCGGTTCAAACTCAATGACTGTTTTTCTGTTTATCTCCGCCTTTTGAACCATGTTGTCCCGCGGAACAAAATGAATCATGTGTGATCCAAGCTTGTCTGCAAACGCTTCTATCATTTCTACTTCATTATCGACCTGACGGCTGTTGCAGATAAGACCTGCGAGCCGGATTCCCCCTGTTTCCGCAAATTTTAATATTCCCTTGCAAATATTGTTTGCCGCATACATGGCCATCATCTCTCCTGAAACAACGATGTAGATTTCTTTTGCCTTACCCTCTCTCATCGGCATGGCAAAGCCGCCGCAGACCACGTCGCCCAAAACGTCGTAAAAAACATAATCAAGATTTTCGTCTTCTCCAAACGCACCGAGTTGTTCGAGCAAGTTAATCGAAGTAATAATACCCCTGCCGGCACACCCTACCCCCGGCTCCGGCCCACCAGATTCGGTACATAAAGTGCCGCCGAAACCTGTTTTGCGAATATCTTCAAGGTCCACATCTTCGCCTTCTTCCCTCAGGGTGTCCAAAACCGTGTACTGATTCAGCCCTCCAAGGAGCAGCCTGGTAGAATCGCCCTTTGGGTCGCAACCGACCACCATGATTTTTTTTTCCATCTCCGTAAGACCTGCCACAAGGTTTTGACAAGTAGTCGATTTCCCGATTCCGCCTTTTCCGTACATTGCAATTTTTCTCATTTCATGCCTCCTGTTATAAATTTAAACTGAGCTTGAACTTTGTTTGTGTTTGTATGAAATGTATATCAAGATGCATGCCAATTCTGTGCGGTGAACATATTTACAGGCCTAACTATCGAATATTATAGATTGAAATTAACATGTTTCATGCTATGTTACGTAGAAATAATATGGTATTGTATCCTACGGAATGGTAGGATTTGAGGCCATTTCTACCGGAATGTAGGAAAGGAAATTTAGGGATTTAATAGGGTAGGTCTACGTGCCTGCCGTTTTCCTATAGCATTCAAGAAAAAGATTCTGGACGCTGATGAACGCTGATTTTCAAGATTTTTAATCAGATACGTACATCGCAATCCATAAAGGCCAGCATTGCAAGCAATCCTGATGATTATGTTTGGAGCAACGAGAGTTGTTTTTCGAATCCTCCTTGGCGCAATGCATCTTGGCGGCTTCAATCAGGCCGTTACCTTGTCAAGGTTACCATCTTATCCGCAGGAGAAAGATGTGCTGGGATTTTCCGATTCCAAAAAGAAAAAACTTGTAGTAAGAGGTGCAACACAGTATAGTTACTGCAAGGCAAAAAAAGAAATTATCAGAGGAGGTCTGAAATGATACCGTTAACAAGAATTACATTCGATCCTAATATCATGGGAGGGAAACCATGCATTCGTGGCATACGCGTAACTGTGGGGATGATCGTCGGTCTTGTTGCCTCTGAACACACCAAAGAGGAAATTTTGAAATTGTATCCATACTTGGAAGCGAAAGATATTGACGAGGCACTATCTTACGCCGCATGGCGTGTCGAAGAAATCGACGTTCCACTCGTTTCGGCATCGGCATGAAGTTGTTGATAGACATGAATCTTTCCCCGAAGTGGGTGTCCGTACTGAAAGAAGCTGGCTTTGAGGCGGCCCACTGGTCTAGAATTGGCAGGCCAGACGCTCCAGATTATGAGATTTTGGCATATGCCAAGTCTAACAGCTATGTTGTTTTCACGCATGATCTGGATTTTGGAACTATACTTGCTGCCACGAAAGCGGATTGTCCGAGTGTAATTCAAATTCGTACCCAAGACGTAACTCCCGAATACCTCCGTCCGCTTGTAGTTTCAGCGCTTCACCAGTTTGAAAAGCACCTCGAATGCGGTGCGATAGTCACTATTGACCCAAAAAAGTTACGAGCCCGCATTCTTCCTATACAAGCGTGATCAGGAATCCAAGGAGCAGGCCCCAATTTTCCTGAATTGTATAGAATCAAAAAGAGGGCAGTTTAATGAACCCGGGAATGCGGTACTATTCCTAACACGAAAACTGAGCTACGATAGTCTGAAGGAGGTAACCCGCCGGTTTATCCCGGCGTTTTCTGGGCGTCCCTCTGGATAGGCATCCCATGTTTCCTTATGGGTGTAACCACTTGGTATTTTAATATATAATGTCCGTGGTCAGCTTGTCTCCATTGTTTCCCTGAAATTAAAAATTTCCAGTCTTATATAATTTCACTGCTTTTACGATCTCCCGTTCAATCCTTGAATCTACCATTCTTACCGTCAAATCTGTCTTTTTAACCTTCATAGCATCTGCGATTCTGCAGGCGGCATCTACAGCGGTGGAAACCAATTGAATAGGGACAGTCAGGTTTGTATTTTCTGCAACATGAGGGAGTTGTATGTCAAATAACAGATCTTTACTTATCAATTTTAACGGTTCAACCGGCAAATTTGGAATAAGGGCTCGGTAAAAAATAGAATGTTATTGTGAGTCTTAATTGTAACGATCATAGCTCTTATAAAAACAAGTCATTATTAGTGTTCAAATTTTTAATATCTTGTAGTTATTATAAATATATTCAAATTTTTATTTTGACTTTGTGTCTGCAGTGCGGTACAGTTACGAAAATATAACCTTAAATATGCTTAATCGGGGTCTGACCACAGCAATATATTGAGCTAATATATAAAACGTTAAAATCTTGCGTTAAATAAGGCCTTAAATGGCCATTTTTAGGACCAAGAACACACTTTTAAGAGAAGAGCACGCGCAGATGGCAAGAGCAAAACGGCATTTCCTTCCAGGTCACGTTTGGCATATTAGGCATCGGTGTCATAAAAAAGAATTTCTGCTTAAATTTGCCAGAGATCGATGGCGATAGTTGCATAGGAAGGTATGAGTTAGAGCAAAGCAACATGAATGTGTTTTACCAACTGCTTTGGCAAATTTTTCAAGTGTAGATAAACGTATATCAGTTGCGTGCTGGGTGCAGGTTGAACCCGATTTGACTACTTGACCAAAGTTCGATATCCGGATTTATTTTCTTTCCTTGAAGAGTCTGGCATAATATGTGTAGTAAGATTTTTCTGTCCGATAGTTTTACCGATTTGACCGATTGTGGGATGCATTACGCCGATCGATAAGAATGCAAGGAGTAAAACAAAAATGAAAAAAGACAGGGTATCCATACTGGAAGATATCGGAAAGATAATAACAGAATCTGCCCGACCGCACAGGACGCTGGAAAAGATTGTCGAACTTGTTGCCGACAAGTTTAACACAGATGTATGTTCCGTATATCTTCTGGATACAGATAAGCTTTTTCTTGTACTACAGGCGACCGTTGGGTTACGTAAAGAATCCATAGGCGGAGTTCGAATGAGCATTCATGAAGGACTTACCGGTCTTGTTTTAGAAAAAATGCAGCCGGTGTTTGTTGTAAATCCGGCTGCACATCCCAGATACAAGTTTTTCAAGGAAAGTGGAGAAGACATCTATAAGACCTTTTTGGGCGTGCCTCTGGTATACCATCAGAACGTCCTCGGTGTACTGGTTGTTCAAACCGTGCAAGAAGACGCTATATCCAAGTCCGATATCAATCTGTTTACAACCATAGCCAGCCAAATTTCTGCAACGGTAGCGTATAGCGGTCTTCTTGATGACCTGAAAAAGGAGCGGCAGGACAGGCGAGACTTAGAGGAAAAGCTTTTAGAAGAAGTGGAAATACACGCTGAAAAAACAGCAAAAAAGGGAAAGAAGGGTCTGATCAGGGGCATGCCTGTATCGCCTGGTTTTGCCGAAGGTCAAGCGCACTATCTGGGGGAAAGTATCGGCTTTGATCAGATAGAATATGAGGAAACAGAGGATGTTTCATCTGAAATCAGCAGACTTGAAGCCGCATTTACACGTTCTCAGGAAGAAATCATAGCTCTTACAAAACACGTAAAAGATATGTCAGGGGAAGATGAAGCTATCCTTGATGCACAGGTCATGGCGCTCCAGGACAGGTCATTTAAGAAGAAAATAATAGCGCATATTAAGGAAGGCTCTTGTGCCGAATATGCTTTGAAAAAGGCTGTTTTGAAATATGTGGAGTTTTTCTCCAGCATGGAAGATTCTTATTTAAGGGAGAGGGGCTCTGACATAGAAGATATGGGCAAGCGGGTGTTGAGAAAACTTCTTGGATATGAAGGACAGGAAACCAGGCAATTTACAAGAGAAACAGTTGTTATTGCTTCCGATATTTCGCCCATAGACCTTATCGGCCTTAGACAGGACAACTTAAAAGGAATTGTCCTTTCCAGGGGCGGGAAGACATCTCATGCGGTGATCCTGGCCAAGTCGTTTGAGATACCGATGGTGATCGGTGTAAGGGACATGCTGGATACCGTAAAAGAAAACGATTTTTTAATCGTTGACGGGACATCAGGTCTTGTCTTCAGCAAACCTCCACAGGTGATCATTGACGAGTACGCCAGGTTAAAGGCAGAAAAGGCAAATAACTTTCAACGACTCGATGTCCTGAGAGACTTGGAGGCCAAGACAAAAGATGGTTATGAAATCAAGCTCGGCGCAAATATCGGACTCTTGTCAGACCTGGAACTGGTCAAAAAATACGGAGCTGAGCATATAGGACTTTACAGAACTGAGTTTCCCTTTCTTGTTAGAAAGGAATTTCCATCGGAAAATGAGCAGTTTTTATTATATAAGAAAGTAGTAGAAGGTGCAGAAGGAAGGCCGGTGACTATCCGCACACTCGATGTAGGCGGGGATAAATTCTTATCATATCTCGATTACCCTAAGGAACAGAATCCGTATCTTGGCTGGAGATCGATCAGAGTTTCTCTTGAGCTTGATGATATCTTCAGAACGCAGATAAGAGCTATATTAAAAGCATCGGCTTTTGGGCACATCAAAATACTATTTCCCATGATAACAACAGTAGGCGAGGTCAGGAGCATTACTTCGCTTTTGGATGAAGAGAAGAATTTACTGGAAAAAAGAGGGTCCTCATTTGATACAACGATAAATATCGGCATAATGGTCGAGGTTCCGGGCACTGTTAAAATTTTGGATAGATTGCTTCATTATGTGGATTTCGTGAGTATCGGCACCAATGACCTTATCCAATACACTCTGGCGGTGGACAGAAACAATCAGAAAGTGGCAGAGCTATACGACCCCCTGCATCCTGCTGTGATTTCTACAATCCTCGATGTGGTTTCGATCTGCAAGAAAAACAACAAAGAAGTCAGTATTTGTGGTGAGGCGGCCTCCAATCCTCGTTGCGCCTATCTTTTTACAGCCATTGAGACAGACAAACTCAGCATGAACCCTGCTTCTATTCCTGTTATAAAAGATTTGATTAGAAAAGTAAGATTGTCTGATACAAAGAAAGCTTTAAACAGTGTGTTATTAATGGAAGATTCCAGGGAGATTACAAGCTATTTAGACAAAATCCTGCCATCAGCCCAATAGATGTTGCCTACAAAATTATCAGGATTTTGTTTATGTCGGTGCGTTTCGGCATTATTTTATTATTTTTTTTTGACAGGATTAACTGGATATTCAGGATTTAAATTATTTTAGCCGTTCACGGCTTGAACCGTGAACCGTGAACCGTGAACCGTGAACCTGAGCAGTTACCATTTTTTTAAATTCATCAAAAAGATACATTGAATCGTGGGGACCGGGAGATGCTTCGGGATGGTATTGTACGGCAAAAATCGGCAGTTCACGATGCCTGAATCCTTCAAGTGTATTATCATTTAAATTTATGTGAGTTATTTTAATATTTTTTTCATTCAGGCTGTCTATATCTACAGCAAACCCATGGTTTTGAGATGTTATTTCAACCCTCTCTGTTAAAAGATTTTTAACAGGCTGGTTTGAGCCTCGATGTCCGAATTTTAACTTAAAAGTTTTTGCGTCCAATGCCAGCGCAAGCAACTGATGCCCAAGGCAGATACCGAATATCGGGCAATATGACAGAAGACTTCTGATGGTATCTATTGCGTATGAGACAGGTTCCGGATCACCAGGACCGTTTGAAAGAAAGAGTCCGTCCGGCTCAACAAGTTTTACAGTTTCAGCGCTTGTTGTGGCCGGAACAACTAAAATTTCAAAGCCAGCATATTCAAGACATCGTAATATATTGTATTTTATCCCGAAGTCAAAGGCTACAACAGAATGTTTGCTTTTGCTGTATTTCCATATATTTTTGTTTAGAGGGATGTCTTTTCCGATATAAACAGGCTTTCCCTGTGCCCAGCAGTAAGGTGTTTTTGTTGTTACTTCTTTTACAAGGTCTTGTCCTGCCATGCCTGGAATTTCCTGGGCACGTTTCACACAGGAAGCGGGGTCCAGATCATGGGTTGTTATGAATGCACGCATGGCGCCGACTTTTCGGATGTGCCTTGTAAGCGCGCGGGTATCAAACTGCTCAACGCCCAGTATTCCCTGGGCTTTCAGGTAATCTGCAAGAGTGGAGATTGATCTGAAGTTACTCGGAAAAATCTGATATTCCTTTACCAGAAAAGCGGAAACCTGAATCCTGTCAGACTCGATATCTTCTGCGTTAATACCGTAATTGCCGATAAGAGGATATGTCATGGCAACCATCTGTCCCCTGTATGAAGGATCGGTCAATACTTCCTGATATCCTGTCATGCTTGTATTGAATACGACTTCTCCCCAGACTTTTCCTGGGCCTGTAAAGCTGCGGCAGTTGAAGGTACGTCCGTCTTCTAAGGCTAATATGGCTTTCATGTTATGGGTTCAAGGTTCAAAGGTTCAAGGGTTCACGGTTCAGGGTTTACGGTTCACGGCTTACGGCTTCTGGGTTACTCAACAGGTTTGGTTCACATAGTCAGGCTGAAGCTGTTTAGACTGAAGGCTGAAGGGGTCAGAAGAGCACGATTGCCGTACTTTGGCGGAAAAATCTGATTTTTGCATCAAACATGGCTTTTAATGCGTTTTTTCCTAACAGTCTTCAGCCTATCCACCTGAGTAGTTACCAGGTTTATTTTCTATAATATTCCAGATTCCGCAAGGGCAGGCTTCTGCGCAGAATCCGCAGCCAATGCATCTTGTTTCATCTACGATCATTTCAAAATCGTTGTTTTTTATTTCCTTCCGGCTGATAGCTGCCTGGGGGCATACTTCAATACATATCCCGCAGTCCCGGCAGGTTCCGCAGGATGAACATTGTGAGCTGCATTGCTCAATGTCATCAAAGCCGGTTATTCCTGGATCAAAATATTCCAGAGTAATTCGCTCACGATGAATCATCTCGCGGGTATCGTCAAGTGGTTTTTCTCCTTTCAGAATGTTGATTATTGCTTTCGCCGCTTTTCGTCCGGACCCGATAGAATCTGTTAAGAGCCCCGGTTTTACTGCATCACCGATTGCGAAAATTTTGGGATCAGTGGTTTGATAGTAGTCATTAACCACAATGAACCCGTGTTTTGTGGCCACGTTTTCCGGAAGAAATCCTAGATCAGGGGTGTCCCCGATAGATATAATTACAGTGTCCGCAGGTATGACTTCTCCTGTCGTAAGCTTAACACCTTTTTTTGTAATTTCTTTTGTAAAGCACGGCCATCTGAATTTTGCGCCAACAGCCTCTGCGTTTTCTCTTTCCTCGCCAAATGAGGCTGGTTCCTGAACATCTATGAGTGTAATATGTTCGGCCCCAAGCCTGTAAGCTTCGGAGGCAACATCACACCCCACATTTCCGGCGCCAATAATTACCATGCGTTTGCCCGGTTTTGCCTTGTCTGTTTTTGCCTGTATCAGAAAATCAAGAGCAGTTATCATTAGCTCTTTGCCCGGGACAGGAATTACTCTTGGCTTTTGTGCACCTATAGCAATAACCAAAAAGTCAAAATCCTCCCTGAGCTGTTCGATTTCTTTCAGTTCAAGACGCTGCTGGAGATGTATGTGTGGAATGATCTTTTGTATTCTTTCCAGTTCTTTTGCAACCACTTCTTTTGGAATCCGGCTGTCCGGAATAACCGAGGATATCTTTCCCCCTAGGGTTTTTGACATATCATAAACAGTTACTTCATGCCCGTGCTGCCTGAGCTGCCATGCAACAGAAATTCCTGCGGTGCCGCCGCCGATTATGGCGATTTTATTTCCGCTTAATGGCGGTAGCTTCGGAAGGCTCGCATTTATGCTTGCCTTGCCGAGTTTTTTTACATCTATTGGAACCATGTCTGCTGATTGCCTGGTGCATGACTGCATACAAAGATTGGGGCATAGATAACCGCAAACAGAGGCAGGAAAAGGGGTATATGCAAGGGCCATGTCCACAGCCTCGTCAATACGGCCTTCCCTTATCAGCCGCCATCGATCACGGACAGGAATACCTGTAGGACAACCAGCTTCACAGGGGGCCGCATATTTTCTATTTTCCCATACAGGAACAAAACGTCTCAATTCGCCGGTCGTAATAAGAGGTATGTGGCTTCTGTCCAAGTCTGTAAGATCTCCGAATATACCTCCTCTGCCAAGCTCTTTATCCCATATTTTTTCATGAAAAGATTCCATGCTGCGGAGCTGCCGTCCGGTTCTTTCCTGCGGGGTGCGTGCGGTTAAAAGCTGCCACTCATTTTTATCAGAGAGAGTTTCAAAAAGTTCCGGCCTGCCAATATTTTCAAGAAAGATTTTCAGATTTTCAGCAAGCCAGTCCCAGTCTTCATCTGTAATCGGCACAATTTTAGCGTCAGTCTGACTGTAACCCTTGTGTGAACCGCGAAAAAAAGCCTTCCCGCTCACCATACCCACAAATGGCCGAAACCCCAGAATATTATCGGGTGACTGGGACTCAAATCCGCAGATAACGGCAATTCCTCCTGCCATGAATTCACCGAAATAATCACCTGCAGAGCCAAGAATCCACAATTCAGGGGGATCAAAACGAGGGTTGTGTTTTGT
>Ga0255398_1163_pt1 | contig 10375 bp, 15 predicted proteins | sample ANMaggSeSYBR01K3_FD_182119 | JGI IMG/M metagenome (GOLD analysis project Ga0255398, IMG submission 182119) | Sediment cell enrichment communities from methane seep in Santa Monica Basin, California, United Staets - ANME aggregate JGI... | ecosystem: Environmental > Aquatic > Marine > Cold seeps >...
TTTTGTAAATATTTAGCATTTACATACGTCATTATCAAATAAAACAATAAACCATCCATAGAAAACCTTAGAGGTTGGCCAATCCTGGCACGCTTTTTTCTCAAGCAATCAACAACGAAAATTCCTTCTAACATTCATTGGTTTCTTTTCAAAGATTGAGAATGACATTTTAATTAAGCGTTTTGCTATTCAAATTATTTATAGATTTAGCTCCAATAATCCTATACCCATACACAATAATGCATGAATTCTCCCTCTACATTCAAAACCACATACCACTCCAATTTCATTTTGAGTTGAGAGGATAGTTTTCAACAAAGACAAAATAATATGAAGATAGCGCCACCAAGCTTAGGCAAATCAGCGCAATGCCAACTCCAAATGAATCAGCTAAAGCTCCCATTACAGGTGCGAAAATCGCAACCAAAATCGTTACAATCTGTGCTTCTACAGATAGACCGGATGCCATAACCTTGTGGGAGATTCGATCGCTGATAAATGCAACATTCATCGGTTTCCGTAAATTTTGCAGTATATAAAAGCCCAGGAACACGAAAACGGAAATGATTGCTAGATCTTGCCTGGACGCGAGTCCGGCAATAAATAAAAGTCCTGCTCCTACCAGGAAAGTCTTGTTGATAACAGTTGCCATATTTGTGAAACTTCGGCTGATCCGATCAGAGCTTCGCGAGGCATAACTGGTCAACACGTAAATAAAGAAATATACAATCCCTACAACTATTCCGCTGCGATTCACATCATCCAGAACCAGCAGGACCGGAGAGGCTAGTGCCAAAGACTCAAGAATGGGTTGCAAATAATCCTTGGTTGTTTTAAAAAGTGCGGTGAAACTGGCACTATTAAGAATTGATCGCATCACTTGGCGGTTCTTGAAAATTCCAATAAAATTTTTAAATGTTCCCTTTACCTGACCCCACAACGCTCGTCGATCAAATCGAGATAACTCACCATCCAATATTTTCGGATAGGTTGCTAGGTTGATCAGATTGATCAAATATGGGATCGTGGTTGCTATGAACATTGTCCTGTATTCCCCTGATAAGAAGAGTAGACCCGCGGCAATTAGTGAATTGAATGCTGATCCCATTTGAGATGCGGATCGTGTCCGCCCATAATACGCAATTTTCAAATCGAGCATATTATTTAATCTTAGATATTCCAAAATCAACGCCTTATGTGTGCCAGATCTAAATGATTCACCAAGGCCAAACAGAACCATCGCGACTGCCAATAGATAGAAATCAGAGAAAGCATAGAAGATGAAAAAAGAGATTATATAAGCCGTAAATGCAAGCACCATTGATTTTCGTCGGCCAAACGCGTCTGCGAAAAAACCGGTTGGGATTTCAGTGAGGTAGTTTGTCAAATCTCTGATGGAATACAGCAAACCTATTTGCAGGAACGTCAAGCCGTTATCCCTAAAGATCAGAATGATGAACAGCTCAAAGAACCGGAGGTTCTTGAGAAAACCGTAAAGTGAAAATCGATAAAATTGCAGATCTTTTTTTATCAATTTATCCTCCCGAATTTTCAACGTAAACAGGCCCTGAATTATTTTGGATTAAGTATGTGACACTAAGAATGGTTTTTTTTACTGGATCCATTGCAAAGGCCACGACTTGGATTATATGCTATCTTATAAAATCTTGGTAAATTTTCGGGTGTTAGGCTTAATATAAACACCACTTCAATCTTTTTTATCGTCTGATTAAGAGTCGGTTACTCTTTGCATCCACTGTACCTACTGCATTCATTGGTAAAGCGGTAAGACTCCCCAAAAATAGAACCAGTGATAAATTGACAAACAGGGAAAAAAGAGCCAAATATGAAATGGAGTAGGTACAGCAATAACCAGCTCATTAAAATCCTTAAAGAAGGTGAATCTGGAATGCCGGTCACAGATAATTGTAGAGAACACGGAACCTTCCAACCTCATATTACTAATAAAAGTTTAAATATTAGGGAATGGATATCTGTCAGTTGAAGCGCCTGCGGCTGCTGGGTGCACTCATCGTCAGCGCGATATTCATATCCTTTAACATCTTCCATAAAGGTAGAAATGAAAGCATACGCACAGCTCACAAATAATTCAATCCGCCAGATACACCACCATGTTCCCCAGAACTGACCAGGTATTCTTAAAATTTTCAGTAGGGATATCGAAAAATTTCCCGTTGTTCATATAGCGGATAGACTCTTCATTGTAGCCCGTCAGGATGACCACATGCTCATAGGCAGCCACTGTCACAGCATTTCCCTCTTTATCAATATATTCGTATGGTATGCCGCCCACACAGTTACCAATCACCCACGCGATCACCGGCTGGCCTGAGGCAATCTCCTGTTTGATCTGCTCGATCGTAAAACCCTTCACCCCCACCGCTTGCATCCCATAGTATTCCTGCAGAACCATCGCAATCGGAGCAGCATGCACCCCATAGGCATACGGAGGCACCTGCCCCCACGGGCCATTTACACTGCCTACAAATCCCAAATCGGGGTTATCCGAGATCGGCAGGCGGAGTTGAAAATTAAACTCACTAATCGTCACGCCAAAGTAGTCCGCCCAATCTACTGCGGCGGACGTTTCACACCCGATGCCAAAATATTGGCGGTGACCCCAGATATCCCAGATATAATGCGATTCTGGAATGCTCCCTTCTCCCTCTTTCGCTACAAAATCAGCTAAATCCTGTTCATCTGCCGTTACGCCAACCTGTTGGGTCACTTCAACAATCGGTTCTTCCTCCAGATCTTGCTCATCTGATTGATTGACAACAAATGTCTCTAATTGCGTCTGATATGCTTCCATGGTTTGGGCGACCAGTATTTCCACCACATTTTCGGCCATGATGGCATCTGCAGATTTCATAACTGTACAGGATGCACTCAAAAATAGCACGAGGATCAAAAGAAGGATGGAACGCTGATTCAAAGTTTATACACCGGTTATAAATATATTTGTTGTAGGGAGGGTCTCCACCTGGATCGCCGCTTCTCCACCTGCCGGACAGTGATATTCACAAATACCACAGCCAATGCACAATTCGCGTAGTACATACGGACGCTTGAGTGTTACCACATCTCCCTGCGTACTGATCACTTCCACTTCTTCCTGCCGGATCGCTTTTTCAGCCAGCGGGCACATTTCTTCACACACACTGCAGATAGTATTATACGCCCACGGCAGGCATCGATCAGTATTAATACTTGCAAGACCAATGGGAGTTTGTTGCTTCTCTTCAAGTGTGATCGGGGGAATCGCTCCGGTGGGGCACACTTGTGTGCACGCATCACAGGTGAAGCTGCAGTATCCCAATCGCGGAACCAGATGCGGTGTGAAAACATTCTGCCATCCACCCTCCAACAAACTTGGCTGAAGACCCTGGGTGGGGCATACTCGCACACATTCGCCACAGCGCATACACACAGAAGTAAAATCCGTTAATGTTGCTCCTGGCGGACGGATCATCCGTTCCGGTTGACGGCGCTGAATGGTCTCGATCCCGACCAACGATACTCCCGCAGCTGAGCCAAGCAATGACTGCAGTACCTGCCTGCGTGTTGGGTCATACGCCTGCCGTCCTGCTGGTTTCAAAATAGGGGTATGGGCCGGGAATGAAATCACTTGAACAGGGCAATCTGCGGCACACTCATAGCAGTATATGCACTCTGCGGGATCGCTTGCGAAATTATTTTCCTTGTCAATAGTGCCCGTGGGGCAGTTCTGCGCGCAAAGCCCGCAGCTTGTGCATGCCTCACTAACTTCTCTGCGGTAAATTGAAGATCGGGAGAACAAACCCAGCATTCCACCCAAAGGGCACAGATACCGGCACCAGAAACGCTCTGTAATCCAATTTAGTCCTACGATAACTGCAAAGAAAAGGAACATCGGCAGCGCAGCAATAAAAACAGATTCAATACCCTGAAAAAGCGGTAAAAGAATATTAGTATTGAAAACATCTAATGCTGGCCAGAGTAAGTCAAATTTATATAAGAAACTCTCAATTCCAAAGACCATAAACCGCAGCCCCGGCCATAAAGAAGTCGTCATTGTGCGTGTAAGGATCGAGATGGGGTCAGCGATCACGAGAGATTGATTACCAAACACAGCACCAAAGATCAGCACAGCGAACAATAAATATTTTATTGTGCGCCACTTTTCAGGTACATTTGTCTTTTTGGCGAGATTGCCGGGAGAGAACCAATCCAGCACTGTCCCCATTGGACACAACCACCCACACCATACGCGGCCAAAAATAACAGCGGCCAATAAATTAATCAGTGAATACAGCAATCCTGCAATCAAAGCCCGTCCGGCAATCATCGCCGTTGCTGCGATCAGTGGATCAAATCGATAATACAGGTCACTCGCTAATGGTGCATCTCCTAAAAAAACCGCCTGAACAAACAGGAACATAAACAACGCAAACGATATGTTCTGACTGCCTTTTCGTAACCTTCGAATTGATTTTGGGTTCAAAGTGAGAATTCCTCAATCTTGATAGAATCGAGATCCATGGTTCCTAATCCCATATTGGCCGCGGACCGGACATAACCTATATCTGCGCCAGTCTTACCGAAAAGCGTGGCCGCATAGCTATCCGCAGCGACAATGTCCGCACTTGCAATGATCGTGTTGGACATTTTGACATCATTCAGATTTCCACCGGTGGGTCCATTGCTCATAAGAGTTCGAATGCCGTCGATCACAGTGAGTGCTGGGCGGACTCTGCTGGTCAGGTCAGCGATACGCTGGTCAATATTAGCGTGAATTTGACCACGGTTGAGGATTGTCCCCATCAAATTCTTGCATCCCAAAGTTAATCCTGTCGTACCATGATGTTTTGCGATTGGCACATTGATCACCACATCCGCATCCAATATATCCTGGTAGAAGTTCCATTCCTTTAAATCTACTCCATCAGGGATCTCATTCGGCCGAAATTTGTTTCGATTCATAACTTCCATTTCCCCGCCAGCTCGAATAACTGCTTCTTCGATCCCACTTTTTCGATACGCACTTTGGGCAGTACCACCAAAAGGATTGTCCATAACCCGCACCCGTTTTGCTCCCGCGCTCAGGCTCAAACTGACTAACGCCGCAACAACCTCTGGATTGGTGGTAGCACCATATTCAAAAGAATAATAGTCTGTGCAAATGTTCGGTTTAATAATCACATCCGCCCCGTTAGAAACGTATCTTTCAATGCCGCCGACCGCTGCAACAACCTGTCTGGTCATCTCAGCAGGATCTGCTCCACGGACAGCCGACAGATACACCTCCCCATTTACGGGATTTTCCGCCTCTGATGAAACTCCTTCAACAGCTTTCTGATTTTCTACGTCAGGTATTGGAGTGGCCACATCTGAGAAGGGTGTCGGTAACGCTTCGGTTGGTTTTTGGGTGCATCCAGCCAGATATAAGCCGGCCCCAGTAAGAGTGATCGTCCTCAGAAATTGTCTGCGATTAAAATATTCTTTTTCCGGCATGAATATCTCCTATTCTTGTCTATCATCAAGCATTAATTTCCCCGTATATTATTATTTGGTTTATTATACAAGATTGAGCTGTTCTAAGAGATATTAATAAACCAGCCGATATACACAATAACGCTTATATATCTTTGCCCCAATCCGTTCAGCCAGCGCCGGAGTACGAGGGTTATCAGCTGATGTTAGCGAGAGATCACCCCATTCATACCCTTTCGCGAGCAGGGCCTTTGCCATCTCCGAAAGTGTAAGCACGCTCTTGACCACTGTACTTTTTGGGTGTCTGCGCGTATACCACCATGCCGTCAGATAATCCCACGTTCTTCCTATCAAAATGACTATTCCAGCCACTGCCAGTTTGATCCGCACCACACCAATGAGGAAAAGTAAAAATATGCCCCTATGATCGTTGTAGCAAGGCTGAATCCCAAATCCCTTGCCCTGTATATTATTTTGGCAGCACGCGAAAGTTTTGTTTTCATGGAATTATTCCTTTCTTCAATTCAATGCAATCTGTTTTTGATTGTAATAAATAATGAATTCACTATATTTTTGAAGCCACTTTTGAAGCCTACCCTCTGGTTAAATATATGGTATCGAGGTCTTTGGAATTCGCCCTCCGAACCATTACCTCAAGTATGATGCCCTGCCCCCGTTGGGGGCAGGCGTGTCTGGGAAGTTATTATTTACTGAGCAAAAAGAATAAACACTCAGTATTAGATAATGCCGCCTAAAAAGAAAGGAGATAACAAAGGTGTATTAAGACCATGGTACTTCTAATCGCTGTTGCATTGGGATTGGCAGGTGGATTGATGCGGGCGAAAATAACCAAGGGGCAAATGCGCATGATCGATATGCAGCATCTATGGTTGGTATTTGTCGCATATATTCCGCAATTTTTCGCTTTCTACTTCACGCCCACACAAAAACTTATTCCAAATAATTGGATCCCGTTTTTACTGGTCGGATCCCAGATTTTTCTATTGCTCTTTGTTTGGACCAATAGAAAAGTAAAGGGGTTTCGGTTGTTGGGATTAGGACTACTGTGCAATTTCACCGCAATTGTGCTGAATGGCGGGTTCATGCCAATCCCACCATACGCCGCGCAGAAACTGATCCCCCCAGACAGCAATTTTGTTCTGGAGGTAGGAGAAAGAGTCGGTCTTGGAAAAGACATCCTCTTATTAATTGAAGAAACAAATTTATGGTTCCTGGGAGATGTGCTTACGCTCCCCGCCTGGATGGGTTACCCGCTTGCATTCAGTTTTGGTGATATATTAATTAGCATGGGGGCGTTTTGGCTGCTTTGGGAGCTTGGTCGCCCTCAAGAAAATTCTAAGGAGGCGTCACCATGATACAAGCACTCGCATTCAATCATCAAGAAGAAACAATTTCAGGAAAGAAAGAATACAGCCGAATCCTATCAGCAGCTGTTATCAACAGCCATTTCAGGCAAATGCTGCTCAATGATCCGGTCAAAGCCATCTCGAATGGCTATAACGGTGAACAGTTTGATATTGACAAAGAAGAAAAAGTCCGATTATCCACTATCCGGGCTACTTCTCTGGCTGATTTCGCCACCCAATTATCACAAGTCTAATATTGAAAAGAAAAGGAGGTACTCATGCACCACATCAATAAGTTTTTCATCCTGCTCTCAAGCGCCGCCCACAGCCATAAAGGACATCTGGCCATCATGATCCTAACCATCGCCCTCTTCGTCCTCAGCGCTGGCGCACCCAACGCCACAGGCGGTATCGGTAAATAAAATAACGAGAAAAAAAATAACCAATCAAGAAAGGCAACCATTATGCTTAAACAATTAAAACCAACAACAAATTTGAAACGACAATTAACCAGTTCGGAATATAGCCGAATCCTGTCAGCAGCTGTTATCAACAGCCATTTCAGGCAAATGCTGCTCAATGATCCGGTCAAAGCCATCTCGAATGGCTATAGCGGTGAACAATTTAATATCAACAGCGATGAAAAAGTCCGATTATCCACTATCCGGGCTACTTCTCTGGCTGATTTCGCCACCCAATTATCACAAGTCTAATATTGAAAAGAAAAGGAGATTGAAATGAAAAAGATAAACAAGGAATTCACCCTCTTGGCAAGTGTGTTCAATGGCAAGAAAGGACGTTTGATCGTGTTAGTTCTCACCATCGCTCTCTTCGTCCTCAGCGCTGGCGCACCCAACGCCACCGGTGGTATCGGTAAATAAATAACAAATTCAACAATTAACTATAAGGAGATTGAAATGAAAAAGATAAACAAGGAATTCACCCTCTTGGCAAGTATGTTCAATGGCAAGAAAGGACGTTTGATCGTGTTAGTTCTCACCATCGCTCTCTTCGTCCTCAGCGCTGGCGCACCCAACGCCACAGGCGGTATCGGTAAATAAATAACAAATTCAACAATTAACTATAAGGAGATTGAAATGAAAAAGATAAACAAGGAATTCACCCTCTTGGCAAGTGTGTTCAATGGCAAGAATGGACGTTTGATCGTGTTAGTTCTCACCATCGCCCTCTTCGTCCTCAGCGCTGGCGCACCCAACGCCACAGGCGGTATCGGTAAATAAATGACATCAAACAACTGAATTAAATAATAAAGGAAAAACTATGTTAAAAGCAATGCATATAAATGCACATCAAGATTTGAGAAAAATGCATCCCGAATTCAGCCGAATTCTCAGTGCTGCAGTCATAAACCAAAAATTCCGAGATCTGCTTCTCAATGATCCTGACCGAGCAGTATCGCGTGGATTTAATGGTGAGTCTTTTAATCTTTCATCGAAAGAAAAAAAAGAACTTTCATCATTACAGGGCTTGTCTTTAGCAGATTTTGCATCACAGCTCGCTCAAATATAACGTTTAATAATAATTATTATTTTCATCCAAGATTGGCTGCCAACCAATAATTTTTCGGATGGAGCAATTTAAAATACACAGTCTTTGAGGCTGCTATATGGAACAAACACAGAAAATAAAATCGATTAAAACCATCTTAGTCACTAATACACGCTCGTTTACCGACAACAGCTCTGTTGCCGCGGATCTGGCCTTGATGATAGCTCAGAATGGAAAAAGTGTAGCTTTGGTAGATGCGGATCTCCGCAGACCAATCATTCACACCCTCTTTCAGCTTCCGAACAGAGTGGGGTTAAGCGATATTTTGCAGAATCACCGTTCACCATTAGCAGTAATGCACAATCGTGAAACAGACTACCTGTCTATCTTAACAAGCGGCAGACCTCCTACTAACTGTTTCGATATATTCAATTCCAAAAAAATGAAAGAATCTATGCAAATTTTAAAAGAAAAATTTGACAAGATCATCATTCATGGTCCCCCGTTCTTTTTCTCTGAAGCGACTTCTTTAGCAGCTCAAGTTGACGGCGTAGTCCTTCTTATTCATCCGGGGTATAACAAAACAGACACGTCCCGTGCGATCATTGACAAATTCCAGCGAACTGGTGCGACAATGATAGGCATCGTCATGCGCGAACAACCTAAACACCAGGCCAATCAATCTGCGTTTATTGACCGGCTATTAACCTACGATAAACGCACCAGGTTGTATTCCTGACCCCACCTAAACCCTTTTTTCATCAGGCTTTCTAATATTTACTATCATATAATTAATGTTGTAATTATCCCCTTTTCACGAGAGAACTTTATATAGATCAAAAGAATATGCAAGCCAGCCAAACAGAAATTACATACTGTGGCTGTCCCTGATATCAAGTATTAGAAAATTAGAAAGCAGGTTGAGGAAATACCCTGAAACGGCTTATTCAGATAACCCGGCCATCTGAACAGGGAAAAGATCAACAGGGTGAAATGGTCAGCATGCATGTTGGTTGCCGAAATTTTTTTCTGTGAGATTTTCTATGGGGTACACACCACTTAACCAACGAGTGAAGAATAAACACCTCCCGTATCTATCCTACGAGAGGTGTTTTATATTTTGTGTCCTCTGTTTATTGGGGACAGTTCATCATGCCTATTGTTTGGATTTTTTCAATATTATCTGCTCTTTAACCCCGCCACAAGCGCATTGATCCCTACCGCGATTAGAAAAATCGGCCATAAATAATCCCAGTTGAGCCACCCACCTAATCCAATTCCAATGAGAACTGCAGAGCCAATCAATGAACCAGCTATACGCTGGCGAAATTTCGGCACAAGCAATCGGATAAAAAATTCAATCAGAACGATCGCACCTGCGCCAAGTGCAACGAGATTCCATACCCCAAAATTATGCCAGTCACTAAATGAATGAAATGCCCAGTTGGTATCTACATCAAATCCAAGTGCAGCAAACCATCCCATATTGGCCGCCAAAAAAACAATTCCCGCCCATATTAAAATAAATGCCCAGGTAACAGCGCTTAATACATCATCATCTTTTGTTTTCTTACCACGCTTCATTATTTCATTTTCATCATTTTCAAAATTATTTTCTTCAGACATTAGATCCTCCATTAGGATAAATATAATTACATATTCATCTTGATGTACGCAAGTCAGGTTAAATGGTTTCGTATGATAAGAGCCCAGTGATTTTCTGGACTCCTATATAAATACAAAGGCAAGCTCTTTGTGTATGCTGAATGACTACTATGCTCTCAGGCAGGATCCAGGCATTGAGATTACCGCCCACACAATAAAACTGGGCATAGCCTGCTGCTCAACTTTTTCATCGTGTTTTAGCAGTTCTTTTTCATCTCGTTCGTATACTGCTTTTCAGCCGTTCTTTCTCTCTTCTAGATTTGAACTATTTCTTTTTCTTCTTATTTTTCTTGTTTTTTTTGTTTTTCTTCCCTTTCTTTCCCTTCTTTTCCTTTTCGCCT
>Ga0255398_1164_pt1 | contig 10375 bp, 12 predicted proteins | sample ANMaggSeSYBR01K3_FD_182119 | JGI IMG/M metagenome (GOLD analysis project Ga0255398, IMG submission 182119) | Sediment cell enrichment communities from methane seep in Santa Monica Basin, California, United Staets - ANME aggregate JGI... | ecosystem: Environmental > Aquatic > Marine > Cold seeps >...
AACAATTTATACACTTACTCGTCAAATTAATATGAATAATTAAACCATTGCACATGATTCAAAAAAATACTTTTATCCAATTTTGTATTATTTTTTGCCTTTTTCATTTAATAGGAATTAATAATACAGCGGCAAATCCATCAGGAGATTCCAAAATGATAATTTCCGGTAAAGTTTCCGATCATTCCGGTGAACCACTGGCTTTTGTTAACATTTATATTGAGGGAACAACATCAGGAACCACCTCAAATTTTGAAGGTGATTTTCAAATTTTGCTTAACTTAAAACAATCAGCTACTCTAATTTTTCAATACGTTGGTTATAAAATTGTCAAAGTCAAAATTGATATTGACCAAAACCCATCGCCTTTAGAAGTAATTATGCAGACCGAACAAATTTTGCTGCAGGAATTTGTAGTATCAGCTGATGCTGAGGATCCTGCTTACCCGATTATCCGAAAAGCTATTAAAAACAGAAAATATCATCTAAACAATGTAAAGTCTTATTCTACAAAGATGTATATGAAAAGCAATGTAACTTTAGATGAAATTCCGGAGAAGTTTTTTCTGATAAAAAAAGAAGATATGCCTGACTCTTCCGATATGGGTTTAATATATCTCAGCGAATCGGTTAGTAATTATTATCGTAAAAAGCCAGATAAGCAAAAGGAAATTATGATTGCCTCAAAAGTATCGGGAAGCGAAACGCAGTATAGTTTTAATAGAGCCGATATTCTTTTAATAAGCTTTTATAAAAACCTGATACCGATTGGTTTTTCCGAAAGGTCATTTGTTTCGCCCATTGCCGGTAATGCTCTTTTTTACTACAAATACAAACTTATTGAATCATTTACCGATAATGATGAAGTGATTTATAAAATCGAAGTGATCCCGAAACGAAAATCCGATAATGTTTTTAATGGATATATCTATATTGTTGATAAAAAATGGAGTATCCATAGTCTTGATCTTTGTATTACAAAAGATTCGCAAATAGAAATGACGGATAGCCTTCTTATTAGACAAGTTTTTGTTCCGGTCAACGATTCAATTCGTATGCCTTTATCGTTACATTTAATAATGTATTTCAAAGCTTTTGGATTTAGAGCTTCAACAAACTTTATTGGTTTCTTTACCGATTATGAAGTTAATCAGGATTTTCCTGATAAGTTTTTCAGTAATGAAGTTTTCAAGGTTACCGAAGAAAGCACAAAAATGGATTCGACATATTGGGTGGATAACCGCCAGACCATTCTTACCGGAGAAGAAATAATAAATTATAATGAAGGTGATTCAATCTTACTTGTGCATGAATCCAAAGAATATCGCGACTCGGTAAATAAAGCTGATAATGAATTCAAACCTCTGCGGCTTCTTTGGGGAGGGTATTCGTATTATAATTCTTTTTCAAAGATCAGTTATGGCATTAATTCACTGTCGAATGCAGTTTTGTCTTATAACACAGTTGAAGGCTTTAAAATTAATTTAAGGCCATATTTCAGGAAAAAAAGCGCCCTTATTTAAGGCAAAAGCAGTTATCAACGGAAATGATATGATTGATAGCTATTCATTAGAACAATTTATCGGAAAAAAAGAAGTGATATTTTTCTTTTACCCGCTTGATTTTACCTTTGTATGTCCGACTGAATTGATTGCTTTTCAGCGAAAAATCGAAGAATTCAAAAAACGAAATGTCGAGGTTGTGGCATGTTCGATCGACTCCGAATTTTCTCACTGGGCATGGTTGAATACCGAGCAAAACAATGGAGGAATAAAAGGAGTAAAATATCCTATCGTTGCTGATCTGGATAAAACAATTGCTGAAAGTTTTGGAGTTCTTGCCGGTGAATATGATTATGATGACGACGGAAAATTGATTTTTGAAGGTGCTCCGGTTGCATTTCGCGGGTTGTTTTTAATTGATAAAAAAGGAGTTGTTCGTCATTCGCTTATAAATGACCTACCTCTTGGAAGAAGCGTTGATGAGGCCTTAAGAATGGTTGATTCCCTCCAACATTTTGAAGAGTATGGCGAAGTTTGCCCTGCTAACTGGAAAGAAGGTGAGGATGCAATGAAACCTACTTCAGACGGAGTTGCAGATTATCTGAGCCGTCATTAAAAAATTGATACAAGATGCAGGATACAAGATTTATGACTTTCTTATTAATAAATTTATTTGTTAGAAATTTTGTATCTTGCATTTTCTTGAAATTAAAAAACAAAGAATAGAATAATTTTAAACCTTAAAATTTAATAATCATGAAAATAAATAAATACGAAGACATTTCTCAAATAGAAAGAGAAGCAAAAAAAGATTATATCGACAGACATTCAGCTTTTGTGCATTGCGAAAATGAAGCAAAAGCAAGTGAAAAATTCAAAGTAAAAATAAAAGTCGGAGATCAATATAAACATCCCGACGATCCTGATCATTATATTGCCTGGGTGCAATTATGGAATGGTGAAAAAATGCTTGCAAAAGCTGATTTTATTGAAGGTGCATTAGGAAACCAAGCTGAAAATCTTGAAGTAGATTTTTATATCGTTCCTAAAAAGAATATGAAACTTATTGCTCATGCATTTTGCACAAAGCATGGTTTATGGCAGAGTGAAGAAGTTTTAGTAAGTCTGGTCTAAAAACTACAAATATCTAATTGCACGCAAAGACGCAAAGTCGCAAAGTATTGAAATGTGATGTATTGTAACTTTGCGTCTTAGCGGCTTTGCGAGATTATTGTCTTTTTAGACTAAACTCATTCGTTGAAGTAAAATTAACCTTAAAATTGAAAAAATGATCAGTAAGAAAATCGAAAAAGAAATCAATGAACAAATTAATGCGGAATTTTGGTCGGCATATTTGTATTTATCAATGTCGTCATATTTTGTAAGTAAAAACCTTCCCGGTTTTGCCAACTGGATGAAGGTTCAATATCAGGAAGAAATTTCACATGCCTTGAAATTCTTTAACTATTTGAATGAAAGAGGAGGAAGAGTGATATTAGAACCGATAAAGGAAGTTAAAACCGAGTGGAAGGACGAAGTTGAAGTATTTCAGGAAACATTAAAACACGAGCAACATGTAACTTCTTTAATCAATAATCTTATAAATTCAGCCATTGAAGAAAAAGATCATGCAACAAATAATATGTTACAATGGTACATTTCCGAGCAGGTTGAAGAAGAAGCAAACGTGGATGAGATTTTGCAGCAATTAATACTGCTTGAAGGGAATAAATACGGTTTATTGATGCTTGACAGGGAAATGAGACAAAGAACTTTTGTTGATGAAACAATTCAAAATAAGTAGTGCTTGCCAGAAAACGCCAATTTCTTCGTTATGCTCGTGCAGAAAACCAATCATTTACAATAGTAAACTCTTGATTTTCTGCACTTCGCAAGCCTCGAACTTGACGTTTTCTGACTAAGCACTCCAAAATATTAAGTTTTTGTGCAAACAATAAGTAAAGAATTCAAATTATAAATTAAAAGTAACTAATCAGCATAAATTAAGGGAAATATAGGAAATAGAGGGAATATTGGGAATAAAGGAAATAAGGGTTTGGTTAACTTCAATACTCCATTACTCCAACACTCCATCACTCCAATCTATCCTCAAACCCAGAAAACAGAAATTAATTAATATACGGATTAATAACAAATAAAAAAGCAAAACACTATGGATCTATTAGTTAAATATTTAGGTTTAGACCTCAAAAATCCAATTATAATTGGAAGTTCAGGATTGACAAATTCTGTTAAAAGAATTCAAGAACTTGAGAAGAATGGTGCTGCGGCTGTTGTACTTAAGTCCCTATTTGAGGAACAAATTTTAATGGAAATGGGGGAAAGTGAAAATCAGGATTACCATGACTATCCCGAAGCACATGATTATGCCAGATACTATACAAAAGAAAAAAGTATAAATGATTATTTGAATTTAATTAAAGAAGCTAAAGAATCGGTTAATATTCCAGTAATTGCAAGTATAAATTGCATTAGTTCAATTGAATGGGTTAGTTTTGCCAAAAATTTTGAGCAGGCTGGAGCCGATGCAATCGAATTAAATATTTCATTATTACCTTCAAATTTTGAATTAAGCGGTTCTGAAAACGAAAAAATTTATTTTGATATTATTGAAAAAGTAAAACAAAATGTCACAATTCCTCTTGTTTTGAAAATGAGTTACTACTCAGCAGGTTTGGCAAATCTCATTCAAAAACTTAGCTGGACCCAACAACTTGATGCCTTTGTTTTATTTAATAGATTTTATAATCCTGATATTGACATAAATAAAAAAGAAATTACATCTTCAAGCGTTTTAAGTACACCTAATGATATATTTACTTCACTAAGATGGATTGCGTTGTTAAGCGACACAATTGAATTGCCATTAATTGCCACAACCGGAATTCATGACGGAGAAGGTGTTATTAAACAAATTCTTGCCGGAGCATTAGCAGTTCAAATTGTTTCATCAATCTATAAGAATGGAAATAGTTATATATCAGTAATATTAGAAGAAATTAAAAAATGGATGAAACAAAACAATTATTCCAAACTTGCTGATTTTCGAGGATTATTAAATCAAAAAAAATCCGATAATTCTTCAAATTATGAACGAATACAATTTATGAAATATTTTTCAGAAAAAAACATAAGGAGTGATGGAGAAATGGAGTGATGGATAAATGGAAAAATTGATACTTTCAAAGTCTTGAACAGGGCATCAATTCCAACGACTGTAAGGAGTCCGTACGAAGCGAAGCAAGTCCGTATGGATGGACACTCCAACACTCCATCACTCCATCACTCCATCACTCCAATACTCCAACACTTCAGTATAACCAAAAAAGAATATAACAACCACCAAAGAAAGTGGATTTTAAATTTAATAACTTATAACTATGAATTCAATCAAAGGTACAAAAACAGAACAAAATTTATTAAAGTCGTTTGCCGGTGAATCTCAGGCAAGAAACAGATACGATTTTTTTGCAAAACAAGCCAAAAAGGAAGGATTTGAACAGATTTCGGCAATTTTTACGGACACAGCCAGTCAGGAACAACAACATGCTAAAACGTTTTTCAGGTTCCTTGAAGGTGGTGATGTTGAAATTACGGCTACCTATCCGGCAGGAAAAATTGGCACAACTCCTGAAAATTTGAAAGCAGCAGCAATGGGTGAAAACGAAGAATGGACAGAATTATATCCTGAATTTGCAAAAGTAGCCAAAGAAGAAGGATTAGATGAAATAGCCAATACCTTTACTCAAATTGCAAAAGTGGAAAAAACCCACGAAGAGAGATATTTAAAATTATTAAAGAATATTGAAGAAGGTAAAGTGTTCAAGAAAGACAAAAAAGTTGTATGGAAATGCAGAAAATGTGGATTTGAACATGAGGGAGAAAATGCTCCCCAAAAATGCCCGGCATGTGGACATCCACAGGGGTACTTTGAAATAAAAGCAGATAATTTTTAATAAACAATAATCCGATTATTAACCTAACCTGAACAAGCCAGAAAAGATAAGACAGGATTACAGGATTAACAGGATATTAAATTATTAAAGCAATTAAATAGAAACAGTAAACCGATGACTATCAGCATGAATTTTTATTTTTTTGACAGGACTTATAAAATCAATTAATATGACACATTTAAAACCAGGAGATATTGCCCCCGCATTTTCTTTTAAAAATAAAGAAGGGAAAATTGAAAAAGTTTTCAAAAAAGTTAAGACTAAAGAACATACAAGTCAAATTTTAGAATCTTTTGAAATGTAGTGAAACCAGAAAAATGCTAAAATGATTGAATGCTTAAATGTGAGAATAAAAATAATACGCAAGATGAAAAAACTTATTATTGCAATATTCAATCCATTTATTATCAAAGATTTAATTGTTGTGAAATATTTAAGCATTTAGGCATTGTAGCATTTTATTATTATAAATAAATAGAAAGGAAACAAATTATGAAAAAGTACGAATGCACAGTATGTGGTTGGATTTATGACCCTGAAAAAGGTGATCCCGATGGAGGAATAGCACCCGGAACAGCTTTTGAAGACATCCCTGATGACTGGGTTTGTCCGGAATGCGGAGTTGGAAAAGATGATTTTGAACTCATTGAAGAATAAAAATAATTGCCACAGATTACACAGATTAAAATTTAAAAAATCTGTGAATCTGTGGCTTTTTAGTTTTTAAGAAGCAAGCAGAATGGAAGAATTATTCGTCACATACAATAAAATTAAACCGGATATTCTTAATCGAATATTCGAATTTCAATCTGTTTGGAAAAAAGCTGATGAAAAACGCTTATTTCAGGAACTTGCTTTTTGTCTTCTTACTCCACAATCAAAAGCTCAAAATGCCTGGAAAACAATAATAAAATTAACAGAAAACCAAAAACTGTTTAAAGGAAATTCTGCTGCAATTGCCGAGGATATGAATCTCGTCAGGTTTAGAAATAACAAAGCCGGATATATTGTCAGGGCACGCGAAATGTTTTTTAATAATTCCAAAGGAATAAGGGAAACTTTGTCAGAATTTACATCAGTGCAAGAAAAAAGAAATTGGCTGAATAAAAACATAAAAGGCTATGGTTTAAAAGAATCAAATCATTTTTTGCGAAATATCGGATTTGTTGAAGAAATAACCATTCTCGACAGGCATATTCTTAGAAATCTTAAAAAGTATAATGTAATTAACGAAATCCCAAAATCTATTTCTGAAAAGAAATACTTTGAAATTGAAAACCAAATGAAGGAGTTCTCAAAAAAAATTGTAATTCCTTTGGCACATCTTGATTTTATTTTTTGGTATAACGAAACTAAAACCATTTTCAAATGATAATTGATTGGTTAAAACAATTCACACCTGTAACTCAGGCATTAATTGCTACTCTATTTACGTGGCTGTTAACCGCAATGGGTGCTGCTGTGGTTTTCTTTTTCAAAACAATAAATCAAAAAGTTTTGGATGGCATGCTTGGATTTGCTGCCGGGATTATGATTGCTGCAAGTTTTTGGTCGCTGTTAGCTCCTGCAATCGAAATGGCTGAAAATCTTGGCATGATCCCGTGGGTGCCGGCAGTTATAGGATTTTTAACTGGCGGTTTATTTTTATGGATTATTAATAAAATTTTACCACATCTTCATCTCGGTTATAAAAGGTCGGAAGCAGAGGGTATTAAAACCAAATGGCAAAAAAGTGTTTTACTCGTCCTTGCAATTACCTTGCATAATATCCCTGAAGGATTGGCAGTTGGTGTTGCTTTTGGAGCAGTTGCATCAGGATTGCCCTCGGTAACAATTGCCGGAGCAATTGCCCTTGCTATTGGGATCGGGATACAAAATTTTCCGGAAGGAACGGCAGTTTCAGTACCATTGCGACGAGAAGGTTTGTCAAGATTTAAGAGTTTTTGGTACGGACAATTATCAGGAATTGTTGAACCTATCGCCGGAGTTATTGGTGCAGTTGCGGTTATGTCAATGACAAACTTTTTGCCTTATGCTTTATCGTTTGCTGCAGGTGCAATGATTTATGTTGTTGTAGAAGAATTAATTCCAGAATCGCAATTAAATAGAAACAATGATATTTCTACAATTGGAGCAATGATTGGATTTGCTTTGATGATGTTTTTGGATGTATCTCTTGGATGAGAATATTGGTAGTCGGCAGTACTCAGTCGGCAGTCGGCAGTCGGCAGTTGGCAGTAAGCAGTCGGCAGTAAGCAGTTGAGGAGATGAAGACTGAGAACTGAAGACTGAAGACTGAAAACTGAGAACTGAAAACTGGAGACTGAAAACTAAGGACTGGAGAAGAAACTCAAATTAAAAGCTATGAACATAATTAAGAAAATATTCAGATTTTATGTTGATGGATTTAAAAATATCGACAAACTCGGAATAAAATTATGGATAATTATTGCAATTAAACTTTTTATAATGTTCGCAATATTAAAGATTTTTTTCTTCCCTGATTTTCTAAATTCTAAATTCGATTCGGACAAAGAAAAAGGTGATTATGTAATTGAAAGTCTAACTAAAAATTGATAAGCATGGAAAATTTTGACATGTCGTTGGTAGATTGGTCGAGGGCACAATTTGCTCTCACGGCAATGTATCACTGGATTTTTGTTCCACTAACACTTGGTTTGTCTTTTATTATTGCTTTTATGCACACAAAGTATTATAAAACCAAAGCGGAGAAGTGGAAAAATACAACAAAATTCTGGATGAAACTTTTTGGTATAAACTTCGCAATTGGAGTTGCAACAGGAATTATCCTTGAATTTGAATTTGGTACAAACTGGTCAAATTATTCGTGGATAGTAGGAGATATTTTCGGTGCTCCGCTTGCAATTGAAGGTATTCTCGCTTTCTTCTTAGAATCTACATTTATTGCAGTAATGTTTTTCGGTTGGGATAGAGTAAGCAAAAAATTCCACATGCTTTCGTCATGGTTTGTTGCAATAGGTTCAAATCTTTCGGCACTTTGGATTTTAGTGGCAAATGCGTGGATGCAAAATCCGGTAGGAATGAGATTTAACCCTGATACTGCCCGTAACGAAATGATTGATTTTTGGGAAATTTTATTCTCACCAACAGCAACATATAAATTTTTGCATACCGTAACTAACGGATATGTAGTTGCATCTTTATTTGTAATTGGCATTAGTGCATGGTTTATTCTTAAAGGTCGGCATTTGGATTTTGCAAAAAGAAGCATGCGAATAGCTGCAATTTTCGGATTGGTGGCATCGCTTGTTCTGGTTTATACCGGAGACGGTTCTGCATATTGTACAGCTAAAGATCAACCAATGAAACTTGCTGCTATGGAAGGTCTTTATGAAGGAGGTAATGAGCAGGGTTTAGTAACAGTAGCTTTACCAACACCCGGTAAAAAATATGGTGATGATAAAAACGATTATCTTTTTGCTGTAAAAATTCCTTATTTGCTCTCATATCTTGCAACGAGAAATTTTGACGGATATGTACCTGGTGTCAATAATATTATTGAGGGCGACAAAGAGCACGGAATAGTTCCTGTTAAAGAAAGAATGGAAAAAGGTAAAGTCGCAATAAATGCTTTAAAAGAATATAAAATTTCTGAGAATAAAATAGTAAAAGATGAAGCACTGAAAACTTTTAGAAAAAATTATAAGCATTTCGGATATGGTTTTCTTCCCGACAAAGAATCAGCAATCCCCAATGTTCCATTAACATTTTACAGCTTTCATATAATGGTAGGTTTAGGTTTTTACTTTATAATTTTGTTTGCGATAATTTTATACTTCTCAATAAAACAAACTATAGAAAAGAAAAAGACATGGTTGAAAATTGCATTATGGTCAATTCCGCTCGGGTTTATTGCTTCCGAATTAGGTTGGGTTGTTGCTGAAGTTGGTCGCCAGCCATGGACAATACAAGATATTTTGCCAACAATGGCATCAACATCTCATTTAAGTACTTCATCAGTCCAAACTACTTTTTGGCTTTTCACCGTATTATTCACCGTTTTGCTGATTGCTGAAATCAAAATCATGATTCATCAAATTAAATTGGGACCAAAAGAAGAAAGGAGTTAATTATGTTTGAAAATTTATCATATCTCGCATTACAACAATATTGGTGGATAATTGTATCCTTACTGGCATCTTTGTTGGTATTTTTAATGTTTGTTCAGGGAGGGCAAACTTTATTTGGTCAATTATCTAAAACCGAAAAAGAAAGGTCATTGCTAATTAATTCTATCGGAAGAAGATGGGATGTTACTTTTACTACTCTCGTAACATTCGGAGGTGCTTTCTTTGCTTCATTCCCATTGTTTTATTCAACAAGTTTCGGAGGTGCTTATTGGGTTTGGATGATTATACTTTTCAGTTTTATAATTCAGGCTGTATCTTATGAGTACCGCTCAAAGGCAAATAATTTTCTGGGACAAAAAACCTATGATACTTTTTTACTTATTAACGGAATATTGGCAACAATATTAATTGGTACCGTTGTAGGAACATTTTTTACAGGTTCCGAATTTTCAGTTGATAAATTAAATATTACAAATCCTGCCGACCCTGTTATTTCAAGATGGGAGACTGCAACTCACGGGCTTGAAGCAGCTTTGAATATTACAAATTTAAGCCTTGGACTTGCAATATTCTTTTTATCACGCGTATTAGCAGGTTTATATTTTATAAATAATATTGATAATGAAACTATTGTAAAAAGAACTGCAAAACAAGTTAAATTATGTGCAATTCCATTTCTTGTATTCTTTTTATTATTTGTAGGATTAATTCTTACAAAAAAAGGCTTTGCCGTTAATCCAGATACAAAAGAAGTGTTTATGGAAAAATTCAAATACCTGCACAA
>Ga0255398_1165_pt1 | contig 10356 bp, 9 predicted proteins | sample ANMaggSeSYBR01K3_FD_182119 | JGI IMG/M metagenome (GOLD analysis project Ga0255398, IMG submission 182119) | Sediment cell enrichment communities from methane seep in Santa Monica Basin, California, United Staets - ANME aggregate JGI... | ecosystem: Environmental > Aquatic > Marine > Cold seeps >...
TGTAAGGTCAGCAAGAAAGCTTCTACCCTGCTCACCTGTGCTGCCCATCGTAAAAGCCAGGACAAGTGAAAGGATCAGAACACCCAGTGCATAGTCCCAGTAAAACAGCTGGAAGGCCCATTTTTTGGAGGCAAGTTTCTGGGTATTGGCCCATGAACCCCAACAGAACATTGTGATGACGCACAACAGAACCGCTACGAAATAAGATTGAATAACTACCATTCTTATAGGTTTTTAGATTTCAAGCTGCTTAGACTACTGGTGCTCCCATTTAAGGATCCATGGATCATTGGTCCTCTCCTGAAAGGCATAGAGATTTTTCTTCAATCCTTCCAATTCCTCTTTATAGGCAGGATTCTCTGCAAGGTTTCTTGTTTCATATGGATCGTTTTCCAGGTTGTACAGCTCAAACTCCGGCCGGTTTGTGAATTCATTGATGCTCTTCCCGGCATACATCCCACTTCTGCTTTTCAGGGCCACCTGCCAGGTGGAAGAGCTCCAGAGGTCCGAGGCATGCGGATAGGGCAGTTGCCATGCAATGTTCCAGATCAGTTTGAATTTATGGGTAATAACTGCCTTCATGGGATAATACATGGTAATCTCGTGAAAGGTATGTGAAGCATAGGTCTCATCCCATCCAACGCCACTTCCATTTTCCAGAACGGATTTAAATGACCGGCCCTGAAGGGACTCGTTGGCTGTATTGTTCCAGTTCATGACGGGATCCTCCAGCCGCTCCTGCATCATCTCCTCTGCCCCTAGCAGTACTCCGGCCAGGTCAAGGATGGTTGGTGTCAGATCGGCCCAGTTGATCATGGCGTCAGTAACCATTCCTTTGTTTTCACCCTTTGCATTTTTTATCAGGCAGGGCAGGTTGATACCCGGTTGGTAGATGGTGGTCTTGGCTCCGGCAAAGGCTATTCCATTGTCCGAGATATAGATGACCACCGTTTTATCCCACACTCCAGCCTGCTTCAGGTGATCGAACAACCGTCCCACACCCTGGTCAATCCGGGCCACTGACTGGTAATACTGGGCCAGTTCCTCCCGGCATGCCCTGGATTCAGGAAGATAGGGAGGAACATTTACATCTTCTGTGGTAAAGGTTGTTTCCTCCACACCTTCATACCCACCTTCAATATTCCCGAAACTGTTAGGTGCCAGCGGTTCATCGTTTACGGGGCGTGACCTGTGTGGATCTGTGGTACAGAAATAAAGGAAAAACGGATGTTCCCGGTTGCTTTCTATAAATCCAATGCAGCTGTCGGCCATGGCGACCGCGTTGCGTGCATTGGCTTGCATCACCTCCTGGAAATAAAAAACCTCTTCCGGTGCTACATGGTATTTACCGATCCTTCCTGTATGGTAGCCAGCCAGCTGTTCCAGGTAAACAGGAAGTGAATAGACATGGTCATAGGCAGAAAAATGGTGGTAATGATGCTGATGGCCAAACTGACCATTGGCATGGTTGTACAGACCGGTGAGGATCACCGAACGGCTGGCACTGCATGAAGCCGATGTACAATAGGCCTGGGTAAACCTGATCCCCTCAGTGGCCAGGTAATCAAGGTTGGGTGTTTTAACGGCTATGTTGCCATAGCATCCCAGGTCATTGGTCCCGTGATCATCTGCAACGATCAATACAAAGTTGGGGAGATCGGAATCCACACCCGTACCTGTGATTTTCTCCCTGTTTGAACAACCGGCAGAGCCCAGCATCAGGGCCAGTATAAACAGAAAAACAGTTTTATTAATTGACTCGTTCATATTTATAAATTGGTTTTTGATTTTTCAATTCTCGGAGTTGACTCTATTTTTGACTGTACATATCAATAAATTGCTGATCAAGCTCTTCAGAATCCAGGTATTTCACCCTCAATTCGGCCAGCTTTTCATGGAGTTTTGTAACAACTTCAGCATATTCCGGATTATCATATTCATTTTGCAGTTCCATGGGATCTTTCATCCGGTCGTACAGTTCCCACTCATCCACATCATAGTAGAAGTGGGCCAGTTTGTATTCCCTGGTCACTATCCCGTAGTGCCGCTTGACCATGTGTACACTGGGGTATTCATAGTAGTGGTAATAGACTGCATCCCTGTCCCACTGATCATCTTCACCTTTTAGAAGAGGCACAATGCTCTCTCCCTGCATGTCCGCGGGTGCTTTGATGCCCGCAGCATCCAGGAAGGTCTGGGCAAAGTCCAGGTTCTGGACCATCTGGTCATTGGTGCTTCCAGCCTCTGTAACCCCGGGCCAACGCACAAGCAATGGGGTTTTAAAAGACTCATCATAAATAAACCTCTTATCAAACCATCCGTGTTCACCCAGGTAGAATCCCTGGTCGGAGGTATAGACCACAATGGTGTTTTTGCTGAGTCCCTCCTTATCCAGGTAATCAAGCAAGGTTCCCACACCCTCATCCACTGAGGCGATGCTTCCCAGGTAATCCTGCATGTACCGCTGGTATCTCCAACTCATTTTTTCTTTCTCTGTCATGGTGGGATAGATCTTTTTAAACTCCTCGTTCATTGGGCCATACACCTCATCCCATGTTTCCCTTTGTTGATCCGTAAATCGCTTCAGTGCATTTTCCATGGCCCGTTTGTCCCAGTTGGAGGAAGGATCTATCCCCAGCTCATCCATCACTTCCGGGTAGAGCTTTGAATCACCGGCCCAGTTCTGGTGTACCAGGATATTCATCTCAGCCTCTTTCGCAGCTGAACCACGACCCGAGTAATCATCAAACAGGGTGGCCGGCTCAGGGAAGGTTTTATTGATGTACTCCCGGTAATGCCGCTCAGCAGGCAACCATTCACGGTGGGGTGCCTTGTGCAGGTAAAACAACAGGAATGGCTTCTCCGTATCCCTCCGGTTCTTCATCCAGTCCATGGTCAGTTCAGTGATCACATCGGTGGTATACCCTTCGATCCTGACATTGCCATCATTGGTGATGAAGTCGGGATTGTAGTAGTGCCCCTGACCCGGAAGGATCTTGAACTCATCGATCCCTTTGGGGTTATTTCCGAAATGCAGCTTCCCGAACATGGCCGTCTGGTATCCCGCCTGCTGGAACAACTGGGGGAAAGTAACCTGGGTGGTGTCGAACGGGAAATGGTTGTCGATTTTCCCGTGCAGGTGACAGTGCTTTCCTGTGAGGATGGTGGCCCTTGATGGGGCACAGATGGAATTGGTAACACAGGCATTGGAGAAGAGCATGCCCTCACTGGCAATGCGGTCAATATTAGGCGTTTGTATCAGATGATCACTGTAGGCACTGATGGCCTGGTAAGCATGATCGTCCGACATGATAAAGATGATGTTAGGCGGCGATTTTTGGTTTGTTGTGTCTGCATTGCATCCAACAATAACAAGTGTAAAAGCCAGAAGTGTCAATAAAGCATAAGATCTCATGGTAGTTTGGTTAAAGATTGTTTTAACTGGTATATTATTTCACTAATATCCTTCAGGGATATTCCTTGCTTCCTTCCCCTCAACGGCCAGGATAATGGCTTCTGTGGCGGTAGCTCCGATCCTGGTTACACCAAGCTCCCTGACCTTCAGAGTGTCCTCCAGGGTTCGCACACCACCGGCTGCTTTCACCTGCACTTCCGGAGCCGAATGTTTCCGCATGAGTTCCAGGTCGTGGTGGGTGGCTCCTTTGTAATTATAAGAACCATCTGCCTGTTTAATGTAACCATACCCGGTAGAGGTCTTCACAAATTCCACCCTGTGTTCACTGCAGATCTTGCATAACATGATCTTGTATTTGTCTTCAGGCAGAAAGTCATTCTCAAAGATCACCTTTAACGCTGCCCCATGCTTTTTTGTAACAGCAACCACGGCAGCGATTTCGCGGGATACATATTCCCAGTCTTCCGATAGCACCTTGCCGGTATTGACCACCATATCTATCTCTACGGCACCATCTTCAATAGCCTTCCCTGTTTCAAAGACTTTGACATCCACCCTGCTGTTCCCATGTGGGAAACCAATCACCGTACAGACCATTACATCAGATCCCTTCAAAAGTTCTGCTGCCATTTTCACAGCATAGGGTTTGATACATACTGAGGCTACATTGTATTTTCTGGCCAGCTCAATTCCATCCCTGAGGGTCTGGTCATCCATGGTGGGATGCAACAGGGAATGGTCGATCATTTTTGCAATTTCCCGCTTGCTTACTGATGACATAATGGCTGAATTTAAAAATAAGACTATTATACTGAATTATCTGCGAACTGGTAGCATTTATAAATGATATCCATAACTATTTTAAAGTTTCACTTTTCCATTGCCGGAATTGCTGATCCATCTCCTTTGCTTTTTCAGGATATTCAAGGGCCAGGTTGTTGGTTTCGGTGGGATCAATTGCGATCTGGTACAGGTCCCACTCCCGCTCAAGGCCATGTTTTACCAGCTTCCACTCTCCATCACGAATGGCCTGACCATCCCGCCATTCCCAGAAAAGTGTTTTCTCACGATTCACATGCTCCCCCAGGAACACCGGTAGCAGACTCTCGCCCTGCAAAGGAGTAATCTCCATATCATTGAATTCGGTGGGATAATCAGCATCTGTAATATCCACACAGGTGGCCATAAGGTCGATAAAATGACCCGGGAACCGGCTGAAGCTGCCCGGTTCTATCTTTCCCGGCCAGGAAGCAATCAGGGGGGTATTGATCCCTCCTTCGTAACTGTAGTTCTTAAAGTATTGGAACGGTGTATTGGACACATTGGCCCATTGGGGGCCCAGGGATGACCAAAGTGTCATGTTACCGATCTCCCCGTAATCGTCTTCGATATAGACCATCTCGGCCGAGGCACCATTATCAGACACAAACATAATAAGGGTATTCTCGCTCCTGCCCGTCTTTTCCAGTTTATCAAGCAGCCTCCCAATGTTCTGGTCCAGGCGATCGATCATGGCTGCATACACCTCCATCTTCCGAATCTCTTCAACCCTGACCTCCTCAGTGAGTGAATCCCATTCCGGGAAAGTCGCGGTGGTCAAACGATAGGTGGAATCGATCAGTCCCATTTCAAGTTGTTTCTCATACCGACACTTCCTGATTGCCTCATACCCCATATTATACATCCCTTCATATTTCTGAATATCCTCAGGCCAGGCCATCAAAGGGTCATGGGGTGCCGTATAGGCCAGGTACAAGAAAACAGGTCGGTTGTCACCTTTATATTTCTCCAGCCAGTCCACTGCATAATTGGTAAAATAGTCGGTGGTATAAAAGTCCTCAGCCTCCGGCGTATAGGGCTCATACATCACACTGTCAATGCACCATGCCCTGTCCCGTTTATTCCCCGGAGCCCCTTTACGGGCCGGGACATCTTCTCCGGGACGCTGTTCACCCGGATTAAAGTAATTGCATGCCCCATCCTTCAACCCGTAGTAATGATCAAAACCTCTGTAAATGGGATTTTCAAGGCCATGGTGTTTGCCCGACCACAGGGTCAGGTACCCCACTTCCCTTAATACTTCACCCAAAGTAACTGCATTCCTCAGAGGTTGAATATAAGTGCGGTCGTAGCCACTCTGCTGGGCATATACCCCGGTAAGCAAGCAGGCCCTGGAGGGAAAGCACTTGGAGGTGTTATGGAACTGGGTGAAGCGCATACCCTGCCCGGCAAGTTGATCAATGTTGGGTGTATGAATCTCGCTTCCATAGCAGCCCACATCGGACCATCCCAGGTCATCAGCACTTATTAAGATGATGTTTGGAAGTTCCTGCCCTGAGCAGGACCAAGTTCCCAGAAGTATGAGGCCAAGGAAAATAGGTGTATTCATTTTCATTTTCAAAATGTTAAAATATCCCGTACATCCTGAAAGACCGCTTCCTTTGTAATAATTTCAGGTTCTGACAGATCGGAATTGAGATCGAGATACTGCAATTTTCCCTTAACAGGCAGCTCCATTTTATAAGGCATGCATTGGGATATCACTTCCATTGACTTTTTGGCTCCATCATACAAAGCCTGACGCGTCTCGTCAAATGGATAAAGTAAAGCAGCTTCACGTGCTATTCCTTCCTTCACTGCCACGGTTACACAACCGGTACCAAAGAAATTCTCTGCTTCCCTGCAGGTGGCCACATCGCCGGTAACTAAGATGGTGGAGACACCATAATATCCTGCAATTGCAGCACATTGGACCAGCTCCCCGCATTCTACCCCATTGTACCAAAATCTTTTCTCACTTTTTGAAGATTGGGTATGGTTCAACACCCCGTCGGGAGTACCCATCATCGCATGGGCACCAAACTGGACCATTCCCGCAAAGGACTCATCCAATCCCCACATTGCTTTGGGCCTGGGCACCCCGGTAATATATTTTACACCCGGTTCCATCATATGAGGAATAACACATTGATTTCCATGACCGTCAAGAACCACTATCTCAGTGGCTCCTCCATCCTGCAATCCCCGAATTACTGCTGAAAGGTCGTCCATAAAATATTCACAGGCCTGAATATTTAATGAAGTCCCTTTTTCCCGGGTTTGTGTGAACTTATACACTCCGCTTACACCTTCCAGATCGGTTAGAATATAGATTTTCTTCTGTGCGGCTACAGGGTTTGCACATATTAATCCAGCAATGAAACCCAGTAAGACAGTGGCATGCAATACTTTTTTGATTATTATCGACTTCATATTCGAGGGTATTAAAATATGTTTCTATTTCATCCATTCAACATTTGTTGATGGTTCATTGCTTTTCCGGAGAATTTCACCATACAACTCCGGTCTCCTGGCTTTTCGGTACCGGTATCCTCCTGCCAGTTTCAGTTTCTCGGAATTGCAATACCCTACTGCAACCTCATCTTCAAAACTGCGACATTCAGCTATGATCTCTCCGTAGGGATCAAAAATCATTGAATTCCCGTTCTTCAGCTGATCTCCATCCAACCCAATTGGATTGGAAAAGACAGCATAGATACCGTTGTCGTAAGCCCGGGCAGGTAACCACCTCATTAACCACCCTCTTCCTTTCGGCCCGTCAAATTCCTGTCTCAGGGGAACAGGATCCTTAATACGGTTGTCCCACAGTTTCTTATCTATCCAGCCTCTTCCCGGCATGGGAGAAGGGGTACAGCAGGTCACATGCGGCATGAAGATGATCTCAGCACCCAGCAGGGTTGTTGCCCTTACATTTTCAATCACATTGTTATCATAACAGATCAGGATACCACACTTCCAACCAAAGAGGTCAAATACTGCATATTCATTTCCGGCAGAGAGATAATGACTGATAAAAGTGTGCAGTTTTCTGAATTTTGCAACCATTCCTTCACCTGTCACACAGATAGAAGTATTGTACAGTTTATCTCCCTCTTTCTCAACAAGACCGGCAAGTATGGCAACATCATATTTTCCGGCCAACTGAATAAGCCGTTCTGTGCTTTTGCCTGAAGGGACTTCTTCTGCAATATCGTTTATTTCCGGCTTGCTCAAATCTCTCAGAAATGTATATGAAGTGATGCATAATTCGTGAAAACTTACCACTTTGGCCCCCTTGCCAGCTGCTTTCGCGGTTAACTTTTCAATTCTTGACAGGTTATATTCCTTATCGCCATTCCTGGTTTGAAATTGAGCTGTGGCAATACTGATCTCCTTCATTTGATTCTTTGAATTAGATTAATTGAATAGTTCCATTGGGTCAATCTTCAGAAATTCCTGCCACGGTATTCCTTGTGTGCCAACCATTAGCATTTTACAGGGATCATGCTGTTGCTGAAATGCGGCCATCCCCCTGGCCTTTTCTGAATGTCCACTCTTCACCTCAATACCGATTGTTCTGTCCTGGGATTTTATCACGAAATCAACTTCATCATTTCGATGACGCCAGTAATAGAGCTGGAAGCCTCCTTCAAGTGACCTGTTTAAAAGGTGGGCACCAATAGCAGACTCGATCCATCTCCCCCACCTCTCGGGTTGAGATCTTACCTTCAATAAAGAACGGTGCTGCTGGGCAGTGATCAATGCGGTATTATGAACCTGGAATTTAGGACTTGAGGATCGTTGACGCACTATTCCCGGGGAAAATTTCGCAATTCCCTTTAGCATTCCACTGGTATCAAGAAGATGGAGATAATGAGCGAGGGTGGTTGTATTTCCAGCATCCGCCAGCTGTCCAATGATCTTATTGAAGGATAGAATCTGCCCGGAGTATGAACAGCCAAGTTCAAACAGCCTTTTCAATAATGCCGGTTTATCCACCCGGGTCAGCATAAGGATATCCTTTGATATCCCAGGCTCAATCAATGAATCCAGGATATAACTCTTCCATCGTTCCTCCTGATCTATTAATCCAACGGGCCCGGGATACCCTCCGAACCAGACATATTGATCGGGTGTTAATCCGAATGCTTCTTCGATCTCCGGGTAGGTCCAGTGACCCATATAAATGCTCTCATATCTCCCGGCCAGGGATTCCGTTAAGCCTTTTTGCAACAACAAACGGGAAGATCCAAGTAGTACTACCTTTAAATGAATTTCATTCAAGGTATCCTCGTCCCATTCCTTCTTTACTGTTTCACTCCAGTTGTCGATTTTCTGTATCTCATCAATGATCAGTATTGCTTCTTTCTTCCCGGATCCGGATAATAGAAATCTGGCTGCTTCCCATTGTTGTGAAATCCATATGCCCTGGGGAGATATTATGGCATCTGCCGAAACATAATGGACAGGTATCCGGGTCTGTTTGATATATTGAGAGACAAGTGTGGTCTTCCCAACCTGTCTTGGCCCATATATTACCTGTATAAACTTCCTTTTCTCTTTTTCAAGCCTATCCGTAAGTAATTGTTTATGTGCTCTTTCAAACATTTTTTACATTTTACTCAATGTATTACGTAAATTTACTCAATAAATTGAGAAAATCGAATTTATTATAATTTTGTTACTTTTAAGCTATGGATTTAGTTCTAACCCGAGAAATCTTTGACTCTGCCCTGAAAAAAGCCGGTGCAGTACTATTGGAGGGTTTTGGAAATACCTCAAAAGCTTTGGTTAAGGAGAGCATAAGTTCCGTGGTAACTGAAGCAGACCTTGCCTCTGAAAAAGCGATCCTGGATATCCTTGGGAATGTTTCCGAACCTTTTAACATTATCGCCGAAGAATCGGGCTATATCGATCATGGCTCATCCTATACCTGGGTGGTGGATCCGCTGGATGGCACCTCCAATTTTGCAGCTGGCCTGCCGTGGTTTGGAGTGATCATCTCATTGTTACATGAATCAGAACCAGTGCAGGCCGCCATGTATCTGCCTGTTGAAAACCAGCTATATTTTGCTGAGTCAGGAAAAGGAGCCTGGAAAAATGGTGACCCGATCCGGGCCACCAATTCCAGGGAACTGGATGAACATCTTATTGCATACTCCTTTGATTTCAGCCATGAAGCAGGTAAAACAAATGCCGAGATGAAAATCTTGTCCAGCCTTTCCACAAAAGTACGGAATATCAGATCCACCAATTCACTGGTTGATTTTTGCTATACAGCCGATGGCCGGATGGGTGCAGCCATCAACCAAACCACCAAAATCTGGGACATCGCAGCACCCTGGCTGATCATTCGTGAAGCAGGTGGTGTGGTCTCCGACATCAGGGGGAACAGCATTGACTTCGATCTTACTCAGAGCAAGTTTGACCGGAACTACACCATCGTTGCATCTGGATCAGGTATTCATAATCAATTGATAAAAATCATCAATCCCCAATACTGATAAAGAAGGAACTATCATGATAGTCATCAGATTATTACCCGTCATTGTTTCATTTGGAATACTCGCAGCCCACTTCTCCAGGGCCGGATTACTTCCACTGGTGATTGTATGTCTCATCATCCCTGTGTTACTTTTCATCAGGAAGGCCTGGGTAGCCAGAACCCTGCAGGTGTTGCTTCTGTTGGGTGGGTTTGAGTGGATCCGGGCTATGCTAGGCTATATAGAGTTGCGAAAATCAATCGGTGATGACTGGACCAGGCTGGCCATGATTCTTATCATTGTGGCACTTTTCACAGCACACTCGGGCCTTGTTTTCCAGGAAAAATCTTTAAAAAAGCGTTATAAACTAGGGAGTTGAAATGATGAAGCGCTTTATTATCTCTGGAGTTGCAGCAATAATAATAGTGGTAGGTTGTCACAAGGAAAGCAAAGTCGAACACGTGAATCAGGAAAAAGAGCAAAAAATCGTCATATATCAGGTATTTGCCCGCCTGTTCGGAAACACCAATACAAACAACAAAAAATGGGGTTCCATCGAAGATAACGGGGTGGGAAAGTTCAATGACTTTACCGATGAAGCCCTTGTGGCTATCAAAGAACTCGGAGTATCACATATCT
>Ga0255398_1166_pt1 | contig 10339 bp, 9 predicted proteins | sample ANMaggSeSYBR01K3_FD_182119 | JGI IMG/M metagenome (GOLD analysis project Ga0255398, IMG submission 182119) | Sediment cell enrichment communities from methane seep in Santa Monica Basin, California, United Staets - ANME aggregate JGI... | ecosystem: Environmental > Aquatic > Marine > Cold seeps >...
AGTTTCAAGCTATACGCACAATTTCAGATTTGGAAAAGCATTTAAATTAAATAAGTTATAGAATTCAATTAAGAAAAATGATTGAGAATTGTCCGAAATTCATATCAGATTTCGTCTGATATTGAGTCGGTATATGATAAGGGATGAAGAGAAAATCTGATTCCAAACGACACTTTTTTTTCAGAAAGGAAAATTCTGAGACTTTTAAGCGTACCGGTTTTACCTGCTTTTATTTCAACAGGCAGAATTTGTTCACCTTTTTGCCAAAGATAATCAACTTCTGCTGCGGTTCCCCTTGTTTCACGTTGCCAGTAAAAAAAAAAGAGACGGTTCTTCAAACGGTTTTTTCAGGGCAAGCAGTTGCTGGCCTATATACTGTTCAGCAACCGACCCTTTATAAACAGCCAGAAGATTATCTGACATATATGTTTCCTTGTTTATACCCATGGAATTCTGCAGAAGACCTACATCTAAAAAAAGAATTTTGAAAACCTTTTCATTGCAATGAGCATGCAATGAAAGACCTGAACCGGAAGTTGCTGTAATTCTATGAATTATGTGAGCTTTAATAAGCAGTTCAAGAGATTTCTTTATGTCTCTCGAGTTGATCTGTTTGTCTATATGTGAATATTTAAACTTGCTGCCAACCATGCCTGGGGCGTGATTAAATATTTTTTCAATAAGAAAAATATTTACACGTCTGCCGTATTTGCCGAAATCATGCCGGTAATTTTGCAACAAATTTTGTTGCATTTCATCTGTCTTTGAAAATTTTTTTAATTCAAGCCAGAGAGCAATAGATTCCGGCATACCTCCAAGATACAGATAATTACGTAAAAGAGAAATGCATTTTATATGCACTGATTCAGGCACTGATTCAGGCACCTGTTTACTAATTGTAATGTTTTTTAGATAGGTCCTGATTTTTTGTTCTCCGCATGCAGTAAGGAATTCTCCAAATGACAAAGGAGGCAGATAGATATTCTGAACACGTCCAACAGGGATAGAAATCTGTTCAGCATCCATTACAAACTCAAGCAGAGAACCTGCAGCAATAACATGCAATTCAGGCATTTTTTCATAAAAGTAGCGCAATGCCTTTAATGCTTGCGGGCATTCCTGTATTTCATCAAGAAAAAGGAGAGTTATTCCCTGGTTTATATCGACACTGGAAGTGAGTTCAATTTTTTCTACAATTTCAAAGGGATTCAGTGTTGAAAAACAGGTTTTAAAGTGTTGCTGAAATTCAAAATTGATTTCAATAAATTGTTTAAAATTTTTTTCCCAAAATATTCAACAAGCCAGGTCTTGCCTACCTGTCGTGCACCGCTAATTATCAGTGGTTTTCGTCTCTTTTCGTTTTTCCAGTTTTTCAACCAACTGTAAATGTCACGTTCCATTATTATTTTATTATCCTGTTTTTGATGGTCTCGTAAAAAGCTTATATGATGCCACTTCACGGCAAGGCTTCGCAAAAATCCTTTACATATCAACGGGTATGCCTGCGGTTTTTGCAAATCCTTATGCATCAAGATCTCAACACATATCTTCGCAAAAAATCGCTCAACTTAGGTTTTATCAACTATAAATAAAAAAGACGGGTTTGTCAATATGTTGATGCTATTTTAGACTGTTTTGTCTAAATAACAGTGGTGTTCCTTGATGCTTTTGAAGGCACTAAACTTACAATTTTAAACAAAAAACCCAGTTTGACCGCTATGCAGACGAGAAAATCGTCTTACTATGCCCTGCTCAATTCGCGCTAATGCGCAAGACCGGCCAGCTCCAACATCTTTTTATGAATTGATTTTGCATACTGATGTGTCATAATTCATAATTCAAGCTTTGACACCTGATTTTGGCACCCGATTCCTTGACACCGATTAACCTTATCGATAATATAATTGATCGTAAACTGATTTCCACATCTGAATCTGAAGGACTGTTGAAGGTTATTAGTGATTTCAGCTATGCTCTGAACACACTTGATCGGTACGATTATGGAAAGCTGGAATTAGCTCATATATCTGAGCGGGCAGTAAAGCGAATTACATATGAAGAAGCGAAGGGTGCAATTAAGATAATGCAGGGAAGATTAAGTGATTCCACCCTGTTTGGACGTGAAAAGGATAATTCGTTCAGCAGCTCTCTGGATACGATTTATCAGACTTTTGACGGCAAAGACCTCTGTCCGAGTATCGAAGAAAAAGCAGCGCATCTTCTTTATTTCATTGTGAAAAATCATTTATTTGTAGACGGAAACAAGCGTATCGCCGTAGCTATCTTTACTTGGTTTCTGGAACGGAACGGTTTGCTCTATAAATCTGACGGAACAAAACGCCTGGCGGATAACGCACTTGTTGCATTGACATTGATGATCGCCATGAGTGATCCGAAGGAAAAGAACATCATAGCAAAAATAAATTGTCAATCTTATAGGACAACTGATTAAATTATTATCTCAAACCTGCAATCGAAGCCGGCTTGATTGAACTTACCATTCCCGAAAAGCCAAAAAGTCGTTTTCAGAAATACCGGCTTACGAAAAAAGGGTACGAGATATTGAGGATCAAGACAGAAAAAATAGGATGAAATGTCGAACATTACAGGCAGACATCTCCCGCGCAGATGTTGGTCAATACAGTCAATGTCGTGGGGCGGCGTTAACAAGAAAAAGGCTGGTAGACTATTCAATGGAAGAGTTTATTATGAAATGCCGGAACAGGCTGTGGGTCGCGGGCTTCGTTTATGGAAGAGTGGCCGGAAATAGAGTTTTTTAAGACACGGGAGATTAACTGATGCAGGGCGGGGATCGGCAGGATATAACATTCGAAGTTGACATTATGTTGAAGAAGTGCCAGTGCGATGGACGTCTGATTAGGGGGATTTATTTATGGCGCTGATCGGCATGCGGGACGTGTGCTGGGGATTTGGTGATCCACTCCTGCTTGAAAAGGTAATGTTTCAGATCGCAAAAGGGGAACGTGTCTGCTTGCTGGGTCGCAACGGCGTGGGCAAGTCAACCCTGCTGAAGCTTCTGGCCGGCGAAATTCTTCCTGACAGCGGTGATGTCTGGCGTCAGCAGGGAGCCACTGTGGCTGTACTGGAGCAGGATGTGCCTACCGGATTCGACGGTACGATTTTTGATGTAGTTGCCGAAGGTCTGGGTCCAAAGGGCAGGGCGCTGGCCGAGTACAACAGAATCTGCATACAGCTTGAGAGTGTAAATCCCCCCGGACTTGTAAAAAGGCGGGATGAACTGCAAAACAGCTTGAATTCCGACAACGGATGGGAACTTTTAACACAGGTTGAAAGCATTCTGTCCAGGACCCTGCTCGACCCTGAAAAAAAATTCGCAGACCTTTCAGCAGGCATGAAACGACGCACGCTTTTTGCCCGTGCCCTTGCCGGACAGCCGGACATTCTTCTGCTGGACGAGCCGACCAACCATCTTGACATTGACTCCATTATATGGATGGAGGAATTTATTTTGCGCAACGTAACAACCCTGCTCTTTATTACTCATGACCGTGCTTTTCTGAAAAAGATCGCCAACCGGATCATGGAGCTGGATCGGGGCAGTCTTGTTTCCTATAACTGTGGCTATGAAATCTATTTGGAACGAAGAGAGGCTGCCTTTGAAGCCGAAGAAAGCCGGAACAGGGTGTTTGATAAAAAACTTTCAAAGGAGGAAACCTGGATCAGGCAGGGCATCAAGGCCCGCCGAACCAGGAATGAAGGGCGTGTCAGAGCCCTGAAAAATATGCGGGCAGCTTTTCGGGCGCGCCGCAAGCAAAGCGGTAATGTCAGAATGCAGGTTCAGGAAGCGGAAAGGACCGGAAAGCTCGTTATCGAAGCAAAGAATATCAGTTTCCTGTATGGCGCAACCCCTATCATCCGGAATTTTGCCACTGTAATCATGCGCGGGGACAAGGTAGGTATTATCGGCCCCAATGGTGTCGGCAAGACAACTCTGTTAAAAATTCTTTTAAAAGAAATTTCTCCGCATGAAGGGCGTGTTCGCCACGGCACACATCTTCAGGTGGCCTATTTTGATCAGCTCAGGGCGCAATTAGATACACACAAAACCGTCCAGGAGAATATCTGCCAGGGGAACGATTTTATCATCTTTAACGGCCAAAAGCGCCATGTGATAAGTTATCTTCAGGATTTTCTTTTTTCATCGGAGAGATGCCATACGCCGGTGCATGTTCTTTCCGGGGGAGAAAAAAACAGGCTGCTGCTGGCAAAGCTTTTTACAAGGCCGGCCAATGTTCTTGTGCTGGATGAGCCCACCAACGACCTCGATGTGGAAACCCTGGAACTTTTAGAGAAACTTCTTTTAGAGTACCAGGGAACCCTTTTACTTGTAAGCCATGATCGGGCTTTTTTGAACAATGTGGTTACAAGCACACTGGTCTTTGAGGGTCAAGGCCAGGTGAACGAATATGCCGGTGGCTACGATGACTGGCTGATTCAAAGACCGCAGCCCAAACAGGAGCGTTTGCCGGCAAAAAAGTCTTGCAGTAAACACGGGCCTGAAAGCAGTCGCCCGAAGGAGCGCAAGTTAGGATTTAAGGAAAAGCGAGAACTTAAAGAGCTGCCCCTTAAGATCGACACCTTTGAAGCTGAGCAAAAGGAACTGTATGCGATCATGTCTGATCCCATGTTTTACAAAAAGGGAAAAGAAGAGATTGCAAGTGCCCAGGCACATCTCACTGAAGTGGAAGATGAAATCAAAGCAGCCTATCTTCGCTGGGAAGCGCTTGAAAATATTGATTCTGCCATACCACATCCGTTGCCACCCAAAATAAAATGTTTATGAATTGAACGGCAGAATAAATTTTTTTGAACGTCGAATATAGAGATAACTCATACGATATTTATGCAAAAATTTAATGATAAGATAATATATAACGGTGAAATTGTCGCTGGTTCTCTTCTTATCAGGGAAAGCCGAAAAATTGCCCGTCTACTCCTTAATAATGCTGATTCGGGTGAATGGCATCAAGCTATTGTAATTGAAAATGTTTTGCAAAAGCACAGACCTGATACGGCAATGCGCCAGGCAAGACTGATAAAGAATCGTTTGTCTCTCATGACACCCAAATTGTGGGAGATTGTTGATAAAGGTTCTATGGATATTGCTGTTCAGGCTATCCTTGCGGCTTCTATTAAACATAGCCGTTTGCTTGGCGACTTTATGGATAAAACACTCAGAGAGTACTGGCGGACATTTACGAAAAATATTTCTATTAAAGATTGGAAAGACTTCCTTGAAACATGCGCTCAAGTTGATCCAAAAGTCGATAAATGGACAGATTCAACACGGTCAAAGCTAAAACAGGTTGTTTTCAGAATTCTGGCTGAATCTAAATATATTGCCTGCACGAAGTCACTTCGGTTGCTGCCTGTTTCAATTATCCCTGATATAAGAAAATATCTTATTGAAAACTCAGAAGATTATGTATTACGTTGCATGGAAGTAACCCAATAAGGATGAGCCAATTTCAAAACGTACCCTTTTGCCCAATATCTGCGTCAGGCTCAAAATTTAATCCTCGAAATACTCAATGTATTCCTGTGGTTAAAATTTTCGCCTTCCTTGCTCTTGAACAAAATTGAACATTTTGAAACTGCCTCATGATAATTTATGATTTCCTTAAAAAAACGTATGGATAAAATTATTGATCGTCTGACATCTGATGAGTTTCTAAGTAACACAAGGCTTGGTAATGAAATCGGATTTTATATCTTCGATTATCCCCCCGAATATGAAATGGAAATGAGAGATCATATCCGGTTCATCCTTCGTCAACTCCCTAAAAAGAAACCTGATCTCAAATTTAAACACATCAATCTGTTTGATCTTATTATCAGTTACCTGAAAAAACGGAAACTGTTAGACCGTGTTCTGAAAATCCAGAAGCAAAAAGGGGATCAGGAAGTTATGAAAGCTCTCAAGGGGCCATTGGGGGCGGACAAAATCGCAAAAATTTTTGTAGATGAGGCAAAACCTCAAAGCCATGACCTTGTTTTAGTTTCAGGCGTTGGCAGCGCTTATCCTTTATTGAGAAGTCATAACCTTCTGAACAATCTCCATCCGCTTATGCAGGATACTCCTCTGGTCATGTTTTTCCCTGGGGTCTATACAGGGCAGGGGCTCATATTATTCGGGAAGCTTAAAGAAAAGAACTATTACAGGGCATTTCAGCTAATTGTTTAGCCTGAATCTTCAAACAATTTCGAGCTGTGCGGTTTTAGGATTGAGTTTTAAATAAGTTTTTCATTTGGGAATATACTCCCTGTAGGAGGGGTTTTTAACCCCGACCATATATGAGTAAATTTACATTTGTTAGTGATCTGCATCAATAGGTCGCGGTTAAAACCGCTCCTACATTATTTCTGATTATAACAGATTTTGGAGAAATGACGATTGACAGCTAATAGCTAACCGCACAGGTCAAACAATTTTGCTCAATTTGATTTCCAATCCAGTCACTATTAAAGATTAGTAAGGAACTTGCCATGCAGATAAAAGACATTTTTAAAAAGGATGTTTCACGCCCAATAAATGGTGTGGTTAAGGCAGATCAGTTGGATGAATCGGTTGTATGGCAAGAATTGGATGAATATGTTGTAACCCGTGAGCTGGATCAGTATTTAAGAAAATTTATCTCTGTTTATCTTTCAGCGGTTGATATGTCGAATGATCCCACAACAACGGGGCGTATGGGTTTCTGGCTTTTTCGGGTTAGGCAAATCTCATTTTATTAAAATCCTATCTTATCTGCTTGGCAACAGGAATACTATCAATCCTGAAACAAATGCTGAAAAACGAGCCATTGACTTTTTCTATGACAAAATCGAAGACCCTATGCTGCTGGCCGATCTGAAACGGATTGCAGGAATTAATGCTGATATTATGCTGTTTAATATTGATAGCCGGGCGGATGCCAGTAATGGAAGGTCAACGATTCTTTCTGTGTTCTGGCGGGTTTTCAATGAAAGCCAGGGGCTTTGTGGTGAATATCTGCATCTTGCTGAAATTGAAAGGTATCTTGTAAAAAAAGGCAAATATGATGAATTTAAAAATAAATTTTATGAAATACACGGCTCAAAATGGGAAGATGAGCGTGATGCATACGCGCTTTACCAGGATGAAATCGTTAAAGCTCTGTCAAGCGTTCTGGACAAAAACAAACACGCGGCATCTGACTGGCTTGAAAAGTCTGAACAGAATTTTAACCTGACCGTGGAAAACTTTGCCAAACAGGTTAAAGAATATCTGGACACAAAATCAAAGAACCACAGAATAGTATTTCTTGTTGATGAAATCGGACAGTTTATCGGAAATGACACCCATTTAATGCTGAACCTTCAAACCATAGTGGAAGATTTGGGACGAATCTGTAACGGGCAGGTATGGGTTGTGGTAACCTCCCAAGAAGATATTGACGTTGTGCTGGGAGATATCAAAGCATCAAAAGCAAATGACTTTTCAAAAATTCAGGGAAGATTTTACACTCGGCTTTCTTTATCAAGCTCCAATACTGATGAGGTTATTCAAACGCGGCTTCTTGAAAAGGCTGAAGATGCTGAAGCTGAACTTGAAAATTTGTTTATAGAAAAAGGTGATATTCTAAAGAACCAGCTCAGCTTCTCTCATAACAGCACGACATTGAAAAAAATCAATGACGCTAAAGGATTCATAACGAACTATCCATTTGCGCCGTTTCACTTCCAGCTCGTACAGAATATTTTTGAGTCAATTCGTAAACGTGGAGCTTCAGGTTTGCATTTAGCCCGTGGTGAACGATCCATGCTGGATGCCTTTCAATCTGCCGCCATAAGCCTTTCATTAAAGAATACTGGAGCACTGGTTCCGCTGTATGAATTTTTTCCATGCATTAAGAATTTCCTGGATACAGCCGTAATGCTGAGTATCAATAATGCAAAAGATAATACAAGTTTAGAAATGCCTTTTGATATTCAGTTGCTTCAAACACTTTTCCTTATTCGTTATGTAGAAATCGTTAAACCAAACGTCAATAACCTGGTCACTTTTTGTATTGATGAGGTGGATGCAGACCGTATCAATCTCAAACAAAAAATAGAAGCGGCCATTGAGCGCCTTGAAAAGCAGAACTTAATCAGTCGTAATGGTGATCTGTATTTCTTTCTAACCGATGACGAGCGGGAGGTGTTCCGTGAAATTAAAAGCGTGGAAATATCATCATCAGCGGAAACACAACTTTTGGGGGATATAATTTTTGATGACATACTAAAAAGCAAAACAAAACATCGCTATGTGCCAAATAAAACAGACTATCAGTTCAACAGAGTTTGCGATGGCAGGTATTGGGGGAAAGAGCTGAAAGATGAACTGGGACTTGAAATCATCAGCCCGCTTCACGACGAGTATTCTTTATTTATCCCTGCCAAATGTATTCTGTACAGCTCAAATAAAGAAGGGCACATAATTATAAAGCTCGCTGATGACAGGAACCTTATCTCCGGAATTCGTACATATCTCCAGACAGAAAAGTATATCAGGGACAAAAGCGATGCCTCCGCATCAACAAGCCTCAAACAAATCCTGAGAGACAGGGCAGATGAAAACAGAAGCCGGAAGCAAAGGTTGATTGGCTTGATTGATAATCTGATGGCACAGGCGGAATACTATGCCCTGGGCAGAAGGCTTGAAATTAAAGCTCAGATGACATCCAAAGCTGTTGAGGAGGCATTTGACCACCTTGTCAGGAACATTTTCAGCAAATTCAGCTACCTGACTTCAGTGCCTGATGAGCCGATAAAAGAAATTAAACATATTATAGAATCAGATGACATTACCAAGCAGCAAATGGTGATTGATTTTGAAAAAGCTGAATCAATAGACATCAAGGAAATAAGAACAGTTATTGAACTGAAAACCGCAAGCAGCCAGCCGATAATTCTTGCTGATCTGGTTCGCCATTTTACAAAAAGACCCTATGGATGGGGTGACTTACAGGTCATTATTTTGATTGCGAAGTTCTATATGGCGGGGAAAATCAATCTGATTGTCGATGGCAGAAAAATCAAGCCCAAGGATGCCGTTGCATTGCTTACAAAAACACATCAGTGGAAAAATGTAAAAATAATTAGAAGAAAAGAACCGCCGGAGAAAGAAATACAGAAGGCGCGAGTCCTTGCAAAAGAGTTGTTCGGTTCTATTGCCCCTGAAGGTTAGGACCAACTTATACAATTCATTCGTGAAGGTTTGAAAAAATGGAGTCAAACTCTTGAAAAATTCAAACCTCTATCTGATACAGGCAATTATCCAGGCAAAAAGGAGATTAACGCGTGTTTGGAAAAGGCAGACAAACTGCTGAATATCCATGATGACTATGAGCTTGTAAGGAAGTTTAACGAAAACAAAGATGACCTTCAGGATGCATCAGATAATCTGCATAACCTGACAGACTTTTACGCTAATCAAAAGAATGCCTGGGAAACATTACGAAGTGCCATGGACAGGTTTAAGCCTAACTGGACAGCCCTTGAAAAAGTTACTGATGCAGGCAAGTCATTGCAAAGGATGTCTCAGATTTTAAATGCCGCAAGTCCTTATAAAATACTGAAAGAAGCAAACACATTAATTTCAAAAGTTGAATCAGTTAATGAATCTCTGATTAAAGAAAAGCGCACATCTGCTGTTTTCGAGATTGAGAAGAAAATCAGCCATGTTTCTGATTTATTGAACGAAAAGAACTCGGAAGATGATTTTTGTAACAAAACACTTTTCCCCCTTCAGGATATTAAAAAGAAGATCCGGTCAGAATACAGCATTCCGCAGATTTCTTATAGCGTGAATGAAGCGCAGGAGCTGTTTGAAGAAGCATTGGAAAACATCGACACAACGCAAGGATCATTCTCTTCGGTTTTATTCATTATTTATGGACAAGAACCGGGAAATCAATTTGGCCGTATCAGATTCCTATCCTGGTTTATCTCCTAATAGAATCGCTGACCAGTTTGCAAGAATGTACAATCTTGAAATCGACCGGGCGATGGGGGGTGACAATGGGTAAGGTATTAAGTGAGGGTGAGCTTGTATTTGATTTTTCTGCTGCAATCAAATCAGTTTGATGATAAGGATACGCACAAATTGTCCCACTGCATGAAAGCGGTGGACTTTATAGTGGAATGGGATAATGAGTTTTGGTTCGTGGAAGTGAAAGACCCGCCTAACTCAAAAATACCTTCTGAAATCAGAAGAAATGAATTGAAAAAATTCATTGCAAAGATAGATAATGAAACTCTTTTTTCAAATGAACTTGGCCCAAAGATCAAGGAC
>Ga0255398_1167_pt1 | contig 10325 bp, 4 predicted proteins | sample ANMaggSeSYBR01K3_FD_182119 | JGI IMG/M metagenome (GOLD analysis project Ga0255398, IMG submission 182119) | Sediment cell enrichment communities from methane seep in Santa Monica Basin, California, United Staets - ANME aggregate JGI... | ecosystem: Environmental > Aquatic > Marine > Cold seeps >...
CAAAGAGCTTGTGGCAAACTCCGTACATTATAACAGCAATAGATCTAAAAAACCATTTGTTAAAGTAAACTGTGCGGCACTTCCTTCAAACCTTATAGAAAGTGAGCTTTTCGGGCATGAAAAAGGAGCCTTTACCGGCGCTGTTAAACAAAAGCTGGGCAAATTCGAGCTGGCCAATAAAGGAACAATCTTTTTGGATGAAATAGGATCTATAGGCATTGACGTTCAGGTAAAGCTCATGCGTATATTACAGGAAAAAGAATTTGAACGCGTTGGGGGCTATAAAACCATAAAGTCAGATGTACGCATACTGGCAGCTACCAATAAAAACCTGGAAAAGGCTATAGAAGAAGAGGTTTTCAGGGATGACCTTTATTATCGACTTAATGTTTTCCCCATCTATATACCTCCTTTAAGGGAACGAAAAACAGACATTTTGCTTTTGAGCGACTACTTTCTTGAAAAATATGCAAAGGAAAATAACAAAAACATCAAAAGGTTTTCCACGCCGGCTATTGACATGCTTATGGATTATCACTGGCCGGGGAATGTCAGAGAGCTTGAAAACTGCATCGAACGGGCTGTACTTTTATGCGAAGAGGGAGTAATACACAGTTATTATCTTCCTCCTACTCTGCAAACCGGAGCAGAATCAGACACCCTGCCGGCTCAATCTCTTGAAGATGCTGTAGCAAACCTTGAAAAAGAAATGATAATTGATGCCCTTAAAAATGCTAAAGGGAACAGCGCAATGGCAGCAAAAACACTAAATACAACTCCCCGTAAATTCAGCTATAAGGCACAAAGGTACGGCATTGACTATCATAAATTCCGCTATAGACTTTCAGATAAATAATTTCACTGTGTTATCAGTCGTCGACGTATAACTAATACGCCTTCCTCCTTCTGGCCTTGTGAAATTAATTATCTGAAAGTCTATAATAGCACCAGCACAAAACATCAACAGCCGGCTTTTATAGGCTGGCTGCTGATGCAACTTCCTCTTTTTTTTCTTCCTCATATTTGTGCTTTAGATCACCATCAATAGTTCCCTTAACCTTCTCTTTTTCTTCAGCAAAATCAAAACCGGTCCAGATATCTATAGAGCCAAGTATTGAATTCTGAGGATGAAATTTCCTGAAAATTTTATAATAGTAAGCAGCCTCTCTGCTATTAATTGTTGCTTTGGGATTTTCAGTCTTGATCTTTTCAAATTCATCTTCACTCATCTCTTTATTTGCTATTTTTTCGCCTAAGCTTTCGCATCCTGCCCCTTGGGCATACTGAACTTTATAGCGCCACAGGATATCATCAGGAAGATAGTTTGTGTCTTCAAAAGCCTTGCGTAATATCCATTTTTCGATCTTTACACCATTATGTTCTCTTATCTTTAGTTCAGGAGGAATTTTCATAGAAAGATCAACCATGGCGACATCTAAAAATGGAACTCTAAGCTCAAGGCTAAAAAACATGCCCATACGGTCAGCTCTCTGTAAATTGATATTGTGAAGATTGCCGATACATCTTCTGGCCTCCATGTTGAGCTTGTCAAACGGAAAGTGTTTCATATAGTGATAGCCGGTGAAAAGCTCGTCAGCCCCCTCACCGGTAAGCACAACAGTTACATAATCTGCTGCAAGTTTGCAGGTAAAGTAGCAGGGAACAGCGCAGCGAACTAAAGACGGGTCATAACTTTCCAGCTTCTTAATAACTATAGATAAGGCATTGTAATATTCTTCTTCAGTGAAAAGCAGTTCATGGTGTGTAGAACCTATGTGTTTTGAAGCAATACGCGCCGCTTTAATGTCATCACTAACATCACCTTTCTCATCCTCCATACCTACTACAAAGGTATGGAGATTGGGAATCTCTTCTGCTGCTATTGCTGCTACGAGGCTGCTATCGAGCCCGCCACTGCAAAAAGCTCCCACCGGCACTTCCGGATCTGCCAGCAGTCTTTTCTTAACAGAATTAATAAATGTGCTTCTTATCAGTTTACTGGTTTCATCGATATCTGTAAGGATATCATCCCTTATTTCAGGAATTCTGTAATATTTTACAAATCCTTCTTTTGGAGTGTAGTAGTGTCCTGCCGGAAATTCGTGTACTTCATCTACTCCTGCGAGAGTCATTGCTCCCAGCTCAGAAGTGAAGTATAATCTATCTTTATAACAACCGTAATATAAAGGTTTTATGCCTATTGGGTCCCGTGCCAGCATGAAGTCATTGCCGTCAAAAATTGCGAAAACAAACATTCCATCCAGATACTTGACACAATCAGGGCCTTTATCTTGATATAAATGCAAAACCACCTCAGAATCGGATCTTGTTTTAAAGTGATATTTGGATGCAAGTCTGCTTCGAATTTTACGGAAGTTGTATATTTCACCGTTGCATACGATTCCTTTTCTTCCTGAATCAGTCAGAATAGGCTGATGGCCATGAGCCACATCTACAATAGATAGACGTGTTTGCCCCAAAACAGATTTGCCGTTTATATGAATGCCTCTGTCATTTGGGCCTCTGTGTTCCAGAGCATCAAGCATCCGGTTTATTGTTTTTTTCTCTTTAGCACCAAAACATCCTGCTATGCCACACATAAAAATCTCCTTTATAAAATTTTACTATTGTCAAAAGTTTTTAATTAATCGGTTTAAACCACTACCTCTGGTAATGGTACCATAAAAAGGTTTTACCGTTACAGTAATTATTTAAGAGTACCTAAAGTGCCTAAAGTTATGGTACGCCTTCGGCGTGCTAATTGATAATCCAAAGCTACTTAGCATTGAGTTTTAAATGATTTTCCAATTTGGGAATATATCTCTAAATCTCTCACTGAGCCGGCACTTATAAAATGGGTAAGTTGTTTAATCACCATTCTTTAGAGTTTGTTCTTCTTATATATTGATAGCTTAAAGAATATAAAATGGCAGAATTCCTTAACTTTAGGCATTTTAGGCACTTTAGCTCACTTTAGGCACTTAAAACAGGGTACCTTTGAGGACTAAATATAAGCAAGCCACCTCCTGTCTTTGTGACATATGGCATGCGAAGTTTGCCATATGGCATTATCTCTGGGGGTGGTAAAAAGTTAAATATCATAGTACAGGAAAAACTCATGCGGGTGGGGGCGAAGTTTTACCGGGTTTACCTCGTTCTCTGTCTTGTATTCTATCCACATGTCTATTACATCTTTTGTAAATACATCGCCTTTAAGTAAAAATTCATTATCTTCTTTTAATGCCGAAAGCGCTTCATCTAAAGAACCGGGAGCCGAAGGAATGTTTGCAAGCTCCTCTGGTGGAAGTCCGTATATATCCTTGTCTAACGGTTCACCTGGATCAAGCCTGTTCTCTATACCGTCTATTACCGCCATTAATATCGCTGAAAACGCCAGATAACCATTGCAGGATGGATCAGGTGTCCTGAACTCTATTCGTTTAGCTTTGGGTGATGCTGAGTACATAGGTATCCTTATAGCTGCACTGCGATTGCGGCTGGAATATGCCAGATTAACCGGCGCTTCAAATCCTGGCACAAGTCTCTTGTAAGAGTTTGTTGTCGGATTGGTAAAGGCACATAATGCCTTGCAGTGCTTTAGTATGCCGCCTATGGCATATAAAGCATCCTGAGAAACTCCTGCGTACTTGTCTCCTGCAAAAAGCGGCTCCCCTTCTTTCCATATGCTCACATGCGTATGCATCCCTGTACCATTATCCCCAAATAAAGGCTTGGGCATAAAGGTAACTGTATGGTTGTGACGACAGGCCACGTTTTTTAAAATATACTTGAACCACATGAGCTGATCACCCATCTGCACCAAAGGCTTAAAACGCATATCTATCTCTGCCTGACCGGCTGTAGCTACTTCATGATGCTGACATTCAACATCTATACCTAAATCCTCTAAAGTAAGCAGCATCTCGGTACGTAAATCCTGAAACTTATCCATGGGTGGAACCGGGAAATATCCCTCCTTGTGGCGAGGTTTGTATGCCAGGTTGGGGCCCTCTTCCCTGCCGGTATTCCAAGCACCTTCTATTGAGTCAACCTGATAAAACGACTTGTTCCTGGATGACTCAAAACGAACATCATCAAATATAAAAAACTCTGCCTCAGGACCAAAGTATGCTGTGTCCCCTATTCCGGTGCCTTTAAGATAAGCCTCAGCCTTCTGGGCTATGTAGCGAGGATCTCTTGAGTATGACTCACGGGTGAGCGGGTCAACTATGTTCCCTATAAGAACAAGTGTCGGCACTTCAAAAAACGGATCCATCCTGGCTGTCGCAGGATCTGGTATCACTAACATATCACTGGCGTGAATGGGCTGCCAGCCCCTGATACTTGAACCATCAAATCCAAAACCATCCTCAAATGATGACTCGTCCAACTCGCTTACAGGCACTGTAAAATGCTGCCATACACCAGGAAAATCCAGAAAACGTAAATCAACTACCCTGGCTTCTTTTTCTTTTATCATCTCCAATACATCTTTTGGTGTCATTATGAAAATCCTCCATATTAATATGCATAAAAATTAAAATGTATAGCCAACCTCGCTGTGCTGTGACAGATCAAGCCCCCGAACTTCTTCTTCATCTGAAACCCTAAGACCAATGGTCATGTCAATAAATTTAACAATAATTGCCGTCACTGTAATAGAAAATACAATTACGGCAAACACGCCTGCAAACTGTATGACAAATTGATTCGGATTTCCAAAGAGCAATCCATTAGCTCCGTCAGGATTAACCGCAGTAGTTGCAAATAGCCCGGTCGCAAGAGCGCCCCAGAATCCCCCTACGCCATGTATAGCAACAACATCCAGAGCATCGTCATAACCAAATTTGTCTTTCAATGTCAGGGCATGATAGCATAAAATACCTGCAATAAGTCCTATAATAACTGCTGAGACCGGCCCAACAAATCCCGCTGCTGGTGTTATAGCAACAAGACCGGCGACCGCACCGGAAGCTGCACCAAGTGCAGTAGGCTTACCGCGAAGTATCCATTCTGTTGCTACCCAGAAAACCGCTGCTGTCCCTGAAGCTATTTGAGTGGTCATAAAAGCCATAGTTGCTATTTTACCGGCAGAAAGAGCACTGCCCGCATTAAAGCCAAACCATCCAAACCACAGTATGCCGGCACCAAAAACTGTCATAGGAAGATTATGCGGCAAAAATGCTTCCTTTCCCCAGCCCTTTCTCTTGCCTATCATAACAGCGACAACCAATGCTGCTGCTCCGGAATTAATATGAATAACGGTTCCTCCGGCAAAATCAAGAGCACCCATATTACCAAGCCAGCCACCGCCCCATACCCAGTGGCATACAGGTAAGTACACAAATGTTGTCCAAAAAACTGTAAAAAGAATAAAAGCTGAAAATTTCATTCTTTCTGCAAATGCCCCTGTAATGAGTGCTGGTGTGATTATAGCGAACATAAGCTGAAATGCGCAGAATAATAGATGTGGGATGCTGTCGGAGTATGGACCAGTTGACAGGCCAACATTCCTTAGAAATATCCAGTCAAAATTGCCAATTACACCGGCAATATCTGGCCCAAAAGCAAGAGAATATCCATAAAATAACCAAATTATGGATACAATGCCAAGACATAAAAAACTATGTAAAACTGTTGTAAGTACATTTTTGGAACGAACCAATCCCCCATAGAAGAGAGCTAAACCTGGTGTCATCAACATAACCAGAGCTGTTGCAACAAGCATAAATGCTGTATCGCCTGTATTAATCATAAATTTTTGCCTTCCTTTTGATTCTCTATTTTACCAGAACTCATTATCCTCTTCCCGGCAACACTTCTGCAATTGCATCCTTTATCGCTGCCACCTGGTCGGATGAATCAAGCTTTTGCCCATCAAAATCTCTGACGTAAAAAATATCTACGACCTGATCAACCTTCGTAGAAATTTTTGAGATCCATACATCCAGCCCGCACCTGAAAAGAGCGTCGGTAATGCTGAAAAGCAACCCTGGAAAGTCATAGGTAAAAACTTCAATGATTGTAAAAAAAACGGAGCTTTCATTATCTACAACTATCCGGTTAGGTCTTTGTAATGTACGGGGCCTATGGGTTCGATAGGGTGACATCTTCTCCTTTAGAGCTTCTGTAAGATTCAACTCGTCTGATAGAGCAGATCTGAGATTCTCTTCTGCTTTATCCCATCGCTCGGTTTCAAAAATCTGATCAAGGGGTGGTTTAACTTCAAAAATATCAAGGGCTATATTGTTTCTCCATGTATATGCCTGAGTATCCAGAATATCGATGCTGTTCAAAGTAAATACTCCGGCAATTTTTGAAAATAAGCCTGGACGGTCTTTTGCACAAATCGTTACAGCCCTTGTATTAGAATCTGAAGTTCGGGTTACCTTCCAGACAAAATCTGCATTACCAAGACTTTTGTAAAGCCTGATATGTTCCAGTATATCTTGTGCCGAAGTATACAAAAGATATCTCGGCGACATTACCTCGAAAAGCTGCTCTAATTTCTGTTTTTCCTGCAGCGAAGATGCGGATAATAAAACTTCCTCTTTTTTTTTATTACTCGTCTCAACGACTTCTCCTGTTGCCAGCTCACCTTTTTTCAAAATGCTCAGCACGTTAAGAAAAAGATTTTTTAAAAGAGCCGAAGCCCAGTCATTCCATGCAGTTGGACCGGTAGAAATTGAATCCGAGACAGTCAGGAGATAAAGCATTATCAAACGTTCTACGTCCTTTATCTTTCCAGCACAGGTAATAACTGTCCCCTCATCATTCAGATCTCTTCTGGACGCAGTTTTGATAAGAAGTAAATGTTCATTTATTAAAAATGTTATGGTTTCTATATCACTTTTTTTGAAACCTCTTTTTTTAAGTATCTCTTTAACGATTTTTGCTCCTCTCTGTGAATGTCCTGCACCTGGATATCCCTTCCCAATATCATGGAAAAGAGCTGCCCAAAGCAGTAATCTCTTATTGGAAAGCTCTTTATACAGATTTCCATATAATTGGTCTTCTGTTTTATCTTCATCAGGCATACCGATTTTTTTTATTGTCTTTACGGTAAGTAATGAATGCCTTGCAACAGGATAGATATGATACTCATCATACTGGATCCGATTAACAATATTTTTAAATTCAGGTATAAACCGCACTAAAAATCCTGTACTTAACATATCATTCAAAACATCAATTGTCGTGGGCGGAGCAAATAAAATCCTCTCAAAAGATTTTAAAGCAAATGAAGAGTTTCTGAAATCATCATCAATCAAATATATAAATTCTTTTAACTGCCGTTTTGCTTCAGAACTTAATGGAACTTGCAGGCGAGCACTTTCTTCAAATATTGTTATCAGCAAATCCGGAGAATCCAGTATGGCCTCGGAAGAAACAAAATTAAGCATACCCCTCTTAACCTCAATATTATTTATTTGGGCGAGACCATTTATTTGAGTTTGTGTATTGAGTTTTTTTGCCGGCTTTGACTTTTCCGTGTACGCTTGTTCACCAATAAACATTAAGTATTGCTGCTTCAAAAGCTCCATCCGGCTGTGCAATTTTGCTAAAAATCTTTCTACCGGCTGCAGCCCGTTTTGTTTTCTGAGATTCAGAGCATTGGCCAGTTCTGTCTGGTACTCGAAATACAGTTGATCACATTTTCTGCCGGCTATATAATGCAATCGGTTTCTTACATTCCATATAAACGAAAGCGCCTCTTTTAAAATCTGGAACTCGCTATGAGAAAGGAGACCATAATACTCAAGATCTCTTGGTTGTTTAATGTTATATTTAATCCGGGCAATCCACAGCATTGTGTGGTAATCTCTCAATCCCCCCTGCCCTTCCTTAATATTTGGTTCAAGCAAATATGCAGAGTCCCCAAAATGATCATGGCGCTGAAAATTGGTTTCAATAAGCTGATTAATGATTTTGTCAGATCGCTTGATAATAACCTTTTTTAGAATTTGCTCCATAAGTTCTGAATACAAAAGGGATACACCGCATATAAAACGGGCATCCAAAACTGAAGTCAGCACCTCCAGGTCTTTTCCTGAAAGACTTACACATTCCTTAATCGAGCGAGTAGCATGTCCTACATCAAGACCGATGTCCCATAGCGGGTAAATAACCTCCCGGATAAGATCCTCGGTTTTATCAGGAACATTTTTTTCAAAAAGAAAAAGAAGATCTACATCCGAGTGAATACATTGCTCTTCCCTACCGTAGCCACCTGTTGCAAAGATCGCATAAGAATTCTTGTTTATACCCATCATAGGGCCGACTTCACTTCTTTCAAAAGTTTCACGAAAATAGTCGTCTAAAATCCTGGCATTATGCTCCAAAAAAAAGGGGTCTTTTCTGTTTAAAAACCCTGAAATCAGTCGCTCCCTCTTTTTCTGCAACATTTTTGAGGCATGGTCGTACCTGTTTTTTATGTTTGTTGCGAGCAATAGTGTTGTCCCCAAATTAAGGTTTAATAGACTTTGTTTAAGTATTAGCAACAAATATACCAAAAAATATATAAACAATAAAATATATTAATTCAGTAAGATATATGTATTGGGATGAAAAAGGTAAAATATAATATTACAAATTTGTAAGTAAAAGATGCAATACTTACAATTTTGTAGATAATCTGTATTTAGTTAATGGCAGGATTTTGTCTTAAATAGCTTGCAATCTCCCCATCGCCTCCTATTATCGAACTGATTTGATATTAAGCTGCAAAACCTGAGGAGTTGGTATAGAAAGTCTATAGTTGTCGGTAGATTCGCTCCGCGCGGGAAAATGTTAAGTCGTTTGGGAAACTTTTATTATTAAGGGCTCGCTAAAAAATAACTTGGTAGAATTTGCGCCCGAATTTGTCGTAGATTTAATTGATCTGATTGAGCAAAACCGCAGTAATAGCGAGCTATTTCGAGGCCAATTTTATTAAGATCAGGTGCGATTGAAGATCGGTTAAAGCATATGGTGAAGTCGGGATGCAAAAATGCCAAGTTATTTTTTAGCGAGCCCTAAGTTAAATTTCTATTTTCTTCTTGGCATACATGTTGCTTTTTTAGATTATCGCTCTTATATTAGATTACTCAAATGAAACTTCCTATAGACTTTCAGATAAATAATTTCACTGCGTTATCAGTCGTCGACGTATAACTAATACGCCTTCCTCCTTCTAGCCTTGTGAAATGAATTATCTGAAAGTCTATATACTATCTTAAGGTATCTCTTTGATGAATTTAAAAAGATGGTAACTGCTCAGGTTCACGGTTCAATGGTTCACGGTTCAAGCCGTGAACGGCTAAAATAATTTAAATCCTGAATATCCAGTTAATCCTGTCAAAAAAAATAATAAAATAATGCCAAAACGCACTGACATACATAAAATACTCATAATTGGCGCCGGCCCTATTATAATCAGTCAGGCATGCGAGTTTGACTACTCAGGCACCCAGGCATGCAAGGCTCTGCGAGAAGAAGGATACAAAGTAGTTCTCGCCAACAGCAATCCGGCAACAATCATGACGGACCCTGAAATGGCGGATCAAACCTACATTGAACCTGTGACTCCTGAAATGGTTGCGGCAATAATAGAAAAAGAACGTCCATGCGCATTACTACCCACTCTGGGCGGCCAGACAGGTCTTAACACTGCTATAGAGGTTGCAAAGACGGGCGTCCTTGAAAAATGCCGCGTTGAAATGATCGGTGCTTCAATTGAAAGTATCAATAAGGCTGAAGACAGAGATCTCTTCCGAAGCGCTATGAATAAGATAGGATTGCGCATACCTGAAAGCGGCATCGCAACAAATATGGAAGATGTCCGAAGCATTGCTGCTGAGATAGGATTCCCCATAATTGTACGCCCAAGCTTCACTCTGGGCGGAACAGGCGGAGGTGTCGCCTATAACCCCGAAGACCTGGAAAAATACGCCAAGGCGGGCCTGGATGCTAGCTTGATCGGACAGATTATGCTTGAAGAATCTGTTCTGGGCTGGAAGGAATATGAACTGGAGGTCATGCGGGACAATAAAGACAATGTAGTTATTGTCTGTTCCATTGAAAACATGGACCCAATGGGCATACACACAGGCGACAGCATTACGGTTGCACCTGCTCAAACTCTCAGCGATAAAGAATACCAGAAAATGAGGGATGCCTCTATTGCAATAATGAGAGAAATCGGTGTGGACACCGGCGGCTCAAATGTGCAGTTTGCTATTAATCCTGAAAACGGAGATATGATAGTAGTAGAGATGAATCCAAGGGTATCGCGAAGCTCGGCCCTTGCTTCCAAGGCTACCGGCTTCCCAATTGCAAAGATAGCG
>Ga0255398_1168_pt1 | contig 10272 bp, 9 predicted proteins | sample ANMaggSeSYBR01K3_FD_182119 | JGI IMG/M metagenome (GOLD analysis project Ga0255398, IMG submission 182119) | Sediment cell enrichment communities from methane seep in Santa Monica Basin, California, United Staets - ANME aggregate JGI... | ecosystem: Environmental > Aquatic > Marine > Cold seeps >...
ATATCCTGCGATTGTAAGTCTTAAAACCCTGCGGAAAACGAATGCCATCCCCCGATCCTTTCTTCTTGAACACAGGCATGCGCTTCAAAGGCTGGCTTTTATCAAAACAGTCTTTGAATGCCCTGTCCAGGTCCCTTAGCTTTTGCTGTAGAACCTGTGAGGGGCACTCCTTTAAGAAAGAGTATTCATCGGATCGTTTCCACAGGGTGAGCCAGAAAGCCTGTTCGTTATACCAGAGCATCGATTGTTTGTTTTCCAAACGCTCCAGGTTCATGGCAAGGAACTTGTTCCACAAAAAGCGGGACGAACCACAGAACCGGGACAGTTTGTTCTCAATATCCTTGTTGGTCTTCAACCTGAATTTATATGCTTTTCGTATATTTGGCATTAGACTTTAATATACGAAATATATACATACTATGCAAGATTTACGCACTAAAAGACATGTCGCTTATTCACTACACCTGCATTTGGTCTTTGTTACAAAATATCGAAGAAAAGTATTCACTGAAAAGATGTATAAGAGGTTACATCACCACTTTGAAAGGGTATGTAATGACTTTGGATGCAAGCTCATTGAGACCAACGGAGAGAAGGACCATGTACACCTTCTGGTTGAACCGCTTCCGCACACCACACCTTCGAGGCTTGTCAATAGTTTAAAGGGGGTCTCATCCAGGTTTCTGAGACAAGAATTTTCCGAACTTGAAAAGCACTACTGGAAAGGTGGCTTATGGTCCCCCAGTTATTTTATAGCATCTTGTGGCGGAGCACCTCTGGATATTGTAAAAAAATATATTGAAAACCAGTAGTTTTGTGCTTATATCCAGTCCCTGAAGAGAACTGGTTTTACGCACATATTGATAAAAGTTACTATCTTAGTCTGATACACTCATTAAATAGAAAAGCATGCATGTAGCTGTTGCTGGAAATATCGGATCAGGCAAAACCACACTGACCAGTCTGCTGGCCAAACACTATATATGGGAAGCCCATTATGAGGATGTGGACGACAATCCCTATCTCAACGATTTTTACCAGGATATGCAGCGCTGGTCGTTTAACCTGCAGATATACTTCCTGAATAGCCGGTTCAGTCAGATCGTCCAGATCAGGCAATCGGGTAAAAAGATCATTCAGGACCGAACCATCTATGAAGATGCATACATTTTCGCTCCCAACCTGCACAGCATGGGTCTCATGAGCACCAGGGATTTTGAAAATTACTTTGCCCTGTTTAACCTGATGAGTTCTTTGATTGAACCCCCGGACCTGTTGATTTATCTCCGCGCTTCCATCCCAACCCTTGTAGAACAGATCCAGAACCGCGGTCGCAAATATGAGAACAACATCAGGCTCGACTACCTGAAACACCTTAATGAGCGCTACGAGGCCTGGGCAGAAACATACAGTATGGGCAAGCTGCTGATCATTGATGTGGACAATTTTAATTTCAGGGATAAACCTGAAGATCTAAGTACCGTTATCGACCGGATCAACGCCGAAATTCACGGTCTGTTCTAAATCCCACATATCTCCAGAATGTTTAAGTCGGTACCGAACTTTCTTTATGAAGGGATTGTAAAACGGTACTACAAAACTCACTACGTTCCGTTCCGTCAGGTACCGTTCTTACAATCCCTTCATACAGTCGGAAGGATGTTTAACCCGGAGGATAGAAAAAGGGCAAAGATTGGATCAGGGTGTTGACTCTTCTTCGGGAACAAAAACCACATCCACTACATTTGGATCATTATAGAAGGTCTTCATGACCTTCATAATCTTCTTGGTAGTCAGATCCTTCAGGATATCCTCATAGTTTGCCGGATCATTGAAATTAATCCCGTGAACATAATAGTCAAACAGGTTATTGAGGAAATATGAATTGTGTTCCTTGTTCTGTTCCCTGGTCTTCAGCAAGTTCTCCACAGTCTTGGACAAGTCCTCCCCCGAAGGTCCATCCTGGGCCAGCTTCTCAAGTTCAACATACACCTTTTCCTTCAGATCTGCGAATCGCTCCGGGTCACAATCAAACATGATCTGCATACTGGCTTTCTCCACCGGCCAGCGGTTCAGTCCGGTTCTTACTCTTACTCCATAGGTTCCCCCCTCCTCTTCACGGATCGATTCCACATAACGCAGGTCCAGTATACCCTCAATCACCTTCATAACCATTTTGTTGTAGGGATCATATTTCATTTCATTTTTAATTACAATGTTCACATTGGCTTTGGGGGTTTCAAGAACCATGGGAATTATCTTTTCTACAGCTCCCTCCGGCTCATAGATCTTTCTGTCAATCCACATTTCTTCCCTGTCAAGGTCGGGTATGGCTCCAATATATTTCTGGGCCAGTACCCTGACCTCTTCCCTCTCCATGTTACCTACAATGACAAAGAGAAAATCGCTGGCATCAGTATAACGGTCCCTGTATACCTCTTCGATCATATTAAAATGAATATCCTGAAGAAACTCCGGATCAAACACCCTGGTACGGGGATGGTAATCGGATAGGATCAGGCTCAAAGAATCACCCATGATCTTCTGGGGATTGTTACCCATATTCTGGACAAAGGCAACGTATCTTGCCATGATGGCATCATGCGCTTCTGTATCAAACCTGGGCTGGTTGAAATGCAGATATACCAATTGCAACAGGGTTTCCATGTCTTTAGGACTGGCCGTGCCGCTCATCCCCTCGGAAAGGCTGAGCAGACTCAACTGCAGGGAAACATTCTTCCCGGTAAGCATTTTCTGCAAGCCGGTGGCATCGAAATCCCCGACACCATAAAAATCTGTGAGAGAGGTCAACATGTCGGTTGAAGGCACATATTCATCCCCATACAATGAGCTCCCGCCTTTGCTGTATGCCCGAAGTTGTACCTGGTCCTTTTCAAAATCAGCATGCCTGAAAACCACCCTGGCTCCATTCTCCAGTGTCCATTCTACCGCTTCAAAGTCAGCCAGTTCCCTGGTACCTCTGATTCCGACCGGGGACAGCTCTTCTGAAACCAATGATTCGGCGAGCTCCTCATCTACATACGGTTCAACCTCCGCCATTGCCACCTGTTGAAAGATCTCCATGGAGGCAGCTTCCTCGAGATGCTGGGTATCGTCATTCTCCGGCCCCTGAATCACAAGCACCTGGTTTTCATCAGTGATCCACTGTTCAAGACGTGCGTTGAAATCTTCCAGTGTAATGGTGGGAAGAATTGCCTGCACAAGCATGTATCCATTCTCAGCAGACACAAATGCATCTCCATCTAAAAAATGATTTACATATTCATTGACATACTCTTCGTTGCTGATCTTATCACGTTCTTTGTAATACTTTTCCCAACGTGTGAGAATATTTGCTTTGCCGCGATCCAATTCACCCAGTGTAAAACCGTGTCTCTTTACCCTTTCCAGTTCAGTCAGGATAGCTGTGAGCCCAATGGCTTCTTCATTGGGTTTTGGCAATGCAATTACACTCAATACTTCATAACCACGCTCAAAATCACCGTAGTTAATAATCCCGGTGACAAAAGGTGGATCACCTTTCTGCAGCAATTCAGCGATGCGTTGCGACATCATGCTGTTAAAGAGTGACTGGATGTAATCCTCCCTGTGATCCATGAGTGTCTCAGGACCGCTATCAGGTTTCCTGTGCCGGATCATGTACCTGATTACGGTCTGGCTAGCCTCCTTGTCGGTTACAAGTCCGAATACCGGTTCATCATGGTCAGGAATCTCATAGAAGGGCCTTTCGGGTGGATTCTCCACAGGAGGGATCTTTGAAAAAAGTTCACGCACTTTTTTCTCCATCTCCTGGGCGTCAAAATCTCCTGCCATAGCAATGGCCTGCAGGTCGGTCCGGTACCACATGTGATAGAAATCTCTCAAGGCATCATATTCACAATTCTCGATCACTTCCAGATCACCGATCACATCCCTTTCAGCAAACTTTGAATTGGGATAGAGATATTCCATTGAGGCTGAATACATCCTGAACTGGGCTGTCCTTCGGGTACGCCACTCTTCTTTAATCACACCCCGTTCAGAATCGATCTCTTCCTCGGTGAGCAACAGGTAATTGGACCAGTCATTAAGGATCAGCAGGCAACTGTCAAGTATGCCGGGCTTATTCACCGGCACATCACTCAGGTTATACACCGTCTGGTTCTGACTGGTATAAGCATTGATGTTCTCACCAAAGGCCACACCGTGCGTTTCCAGGAAATTGATGATCCCTTTCTCCGGGAAGTGTTTGGTACCGTTAAAAGCCATATGCTCCAGGAAGTGGGCCAGGCCATTCTGATGGTCTTCTTCCAACAGTGCCCCCACATTCTGAACAATATAAAAGGAAGCCCTCTCTTTGGGTTCCTTGTTGGCCTTGATATAATAGGTCATTCCATTGTCCAGCACCCCATGAAGCACCGTCTCATCATTGGGAAGCGGTTGCATGGGATCCATCTGGGCAAATGATTGCGCATATACTACTGCGAACAGTACAACTGAGATGATCGTTTTTAAGCGTGTCATATGGATGAAGTATTTAGATTTCAATATCTGAAATGTGCTTGAATTTAGCAATCCTGAAATTACATATAAATAACAATCTGTATGCAGGATTGATCATGAATTTCTGACTTTTTCCAATGTCCTTTAACAGATTTTTCATAATTTGACTGAGATTAATTGAACTTCCAACAAAATAAGAAGAACCATTATGCATTTTTCCCGAAGAAATTTTATGAAACTTTCAGGGGTTGGCTTAGCCGCCTCTGTTGCACCCGGCGCCCTGGCCGGTGATCTATTCACAGCAAATCATGGACTCATAGGTAAAATACCCTTCAAACTGGGCATTGCTTCCTATACTTTAAGAGAATTCAGCCTGGAGGAAACCATAACCATGACCAACAGGCTGGAAATTAAAAACCTTGCCCTTAAAAGCATGCACATGCCCCTGGAATCCACACCTGAAGAGATTCGCAGCATGGCTGCCAGCGTGCATAAAGCCGGGATTGATCTTTACGGAGCAGGTGTAATCTATATGAAAAATCAGGAAGAGGTGGATCAGGCATTTGCATATGCCGGATACGCCGGGCTGAAAGTAATTATAGGAGTTCCGGAACATGAAATTCTGGAGTATTGCAATAAAAAGGTTAAGGAATCCGGCATTAAGCTTGCCATTCATAACCACGGACCGGGCGACGAAAGGTATCCCAGTCCCGAGAGTGCCTATGTGAAGATCAAAGAGATGGACCCCGGGATGGGCTTATGCGTGGATATCGGGCATACCATGCGCATCGGTCTGGACCCGGTAACAGAAACAGCCAAATATTTCGATCGTGTGTATGATATTCATATAAAGGATGTGGATAAGGCTGAAGAAACCGGGAATACGGTTGAGATAGGCCGGGGAGTGATTGATATACCCGGGTTTTTGAAAATGCTTATCAAGAAAAACTACCAGGGGGTAGTCAGCTTTGAATATGAAAAGGACGGCAAGGATCCCTTTCCGGGTCTGTCCGAATCTGTGGGTTATGTGAGGGGGGTATTGAAGGTCATTGCCTGATCTTTGACCTTCACAAAGAAAAAACAGGCCTGCAAAAACTGCTGACCTGTCCTGTGTGGCTCCCCTGATTCATTTAAAATCGAACCATTTTATAAAGATTTAGGTGTACTCTACGATTTAGCGGTATTGCTGAAGGATGCAGGTATTGACCAGAAACCCTTTCAAACCCTTTTAAACTGAAGCATACCGAATAGCATAATATTCCTTCCCTTTACTCCAAATATTAGGAATAATGAACAAACAAGACAAATAAGAGCGGTTTCTTGAACTGAGAATCGGAGGTGATACCTTTGAGAATATCGCAACCGAACTTGGAGTTTCCAAGCAAACATTGATTAACTGGAACAAAGACCTGGAGATTAAAGATGCGATTGACATTGCCCGTACGATAAGATACCAGTCCATTCTGAATCAATATGAAGCAACAAAAAAAGATAAGATCGAGTTTTATTCATTATTGTCTCAGAAGGTAAAGGCTGAACTCCGTAGCATAGATTTTAGTAATATGAGGCCTGAGAAACTCCTGGATATAGTAATCAAATTAGATTTAAGGTTATCTGACCTGGTGGATAGTAGAACCTTCGGAGGAGGTACTCCCTTTGATGATTTCCTTTCTGAAAAATCCCAGTTTCTATTTTAATCCAGAGGATTAATCAGCATATGTACTTGTCGTATGCCAACATGATACGCAACCAGATAAACTGAAATACCGTCTTATAATATAACCCCTCTTATGGTGAGAAAAGTATTTTTTCTGATTTTCATAGGACTGGTATTTTCTTGTGAAAAGGAAAGTCCGCTAAGCCCTTTCTCTGAAGGCTTTTGCATACAATTTTGGGATTCTATTGTTATTAACCATGAGGAGATTGATTATTACGATTTCTCGACTCATATGATCTATTTGAAAAAAACTCATGATTTCATACAGGACTACAACTGGAAGTTGGCTAATACGTCCTTTTCCGTTTATACCAACAAGGAAAAAAAATATTCTGGATTACTGTTCCCGTCATGGTCCTCATCTATTCCTATTGGGCCTTATATAGATTTCCCGTTCATGTATCCCGATTATGTCATAAAGATTAGCAATAGGTCAGCTGAATATTATACTCAGGGAAACACTGCCCCAGACCCAAGAGAGGATGAGAGTATAGTAAATGCATTGAAAGCCTATAATCAGTTTCATGCCGGTCTCTCCTGTTCAATTGATGAGATTCAGTTTCTACCTCACGGACAACTCTCCTTTACATTCACAATAGCAAATAATGATACTTTCAATTATTACATTTTAAGCCCAGACAGGATGGGACTTGGACTCTTTCATTATTTTACCAATGGTCTTGAGGTTTGGAATGAATCCACAAGCTGGATGCAACATAAATGTTCAGTAGAATTCCCTGAACCCTGGGATCATTGGAGCGTTGATTGGCTGGATTTAATAGAGCATGGCGAGCATAAATCATATAATATATTTTACGAGGATTTTGATTCAATCCCTGCCGGACAATATCAAATTTTCTTTTACTTTTCAGGATTATATAATGTGGATATGGAGGAAATAATTCAATCCAATGGTCGGATTTGGTTGGGTGAAATTAAAGCAACTACAGTAGTCGTTATCGAATAAGATTATTTGCGATAACGGAAAAGGTTACAAATACCAACAAATGAGGGGAATAATTTGCACTGAATAGTCGTTAAAAACACACACCAGGATATGTGCCATATTGAGAGGCTTAACTAAAAATGAAATGAATAACAAATTGATTGTCCGATGAAAACACTCATCCTTAACAAGTGTATTGGCGTAGTGACCGTCAGTATAATCGGCCTTATACTATTTTCATGCGAAAAGAGATTGTTCAGTAATCTCAATGATCCGAAATTTTCTATTGAATTTTATGATGGTACAACTATTTCAGAGGATGATATTTTATTTTATGATAGTTCAACCTGCATCCTGTTTCTGAAGGAGGACCTGCTTATATCATACAGGGAGTATAATGATGAGAATATCAGCGTACTCGCAAGTGAGTTCGACGTCTATGTCAAAAAGGAAAAAATTTATGCGGGTATGGTATTCCCGTATCTCTTTGCAGCGATGGCTCCAAGTCCCATCTTTGTTTTCAGAGACATTCAATCATACGGCCATTCAATCTTACCCATCCAATGCTACTTTGATTCATTAGATTTCAGGAATGATCCCCGTATCATCACTGCTTTGAAGCAGAGTGATCTACTGAGCCATGGTATTTCCTGTTCTATAGAAAGCGTGCAGGTTATACCGTTTGACGGAAATTCATCAATGGTAACCAGTACGATTAAAATTAAAAACCATGATCAACGAAGTTATTACATCCTTGATCCTGAAAAGATGGGCGAGGAGTATTTCAGCCACTATTCCCGGGGATTTTATTTTAAACGGCTCGATGTAGATGCGGCGTACTATCTGGAAAGCAGATACGATCCAGCCTGGGGTAAAATAACCATGGATTACTTCTCAATCCTCAAAGGGGGCAATGAAGTAACATACACCTTCAGCTCTGACAAGTATGATAGTATGTCTGATGGACCTTATTATTGCAGTTTTCATATCAGGTACAAAGGGGTTGATATAGACCTGGATCAAGAAGATGGTAGGATTTGGATAGGGGCTGTCCATGCAAGTTTAGATGAATTGGTTCTTCAGATTGAATAATTAGGGTTTTGCTGATTTTCCTATAATACCTGCGTACAGCAGATATAGAAAAGCGATCGTGTCTTTGAATGAATCGAAATTCTTAAGCATTTCCAATGTAGCAATGTCTATTATTGATAGGGAAAACAGGATGACAATTACAATTCTATTCTATCTATCTTTGTCCCATTAGGCGGAACTCTGTATGCAAAGGGAGGTTTCGTCTTTATGGCTAATTCTTTAATTCTTGGCCAATTTCTGACTACCTGTTGAATTATCTTGCATCGTCCCTGTTTCTTTCCCCCAAGAAAGAAAACTCCAACTTTGTGTTTTGTTATACTCGTTAATTCCAAAGGATTGCGGCGTATTTTCTCATCTTTGGTAATAAGTGTAATGCCATTTTTTCCAATGTACTCCAACCAGACTATGTCTGCTTCATCCTCTTCAAAATGATCACGAAGATGCATTACATCCTCTCCAAACTCCAAAAGACCTTTTGCGAGATGCCCACTAAGATTATTGTCAAAAAAGAATTTCATGCTGCTTTAAGACCGGATTCAAACTTAATTGCAGCGTTCACCTGCTCTTGATTAAGATCGAGCCACTTACAGACTTTGGATATGTTTTCATTTTCTCCAAGATAGCAGTTAAAAACATTATCTGTGGAGATGCTTTTCCCTATTAAAGTAGGCCTTCCAAAGGAAATCTTTGGATCTATCACTACTAATCCTGACTTGCCCAGCGGATACCATTTTGCCGCAAACCCTGTTGGTTCATCAAATTCAATTTGCTGGGCCAGCTCCTTAATAAACTGCGATATAACCCAATGGCCACCAGATAACAATTCAATTAATGATTCTGAATCATTCTTGATTTGCATATAGATATTCTTCCCATCGGTGAAGAAAGATCTTTGTGCAAAATGATGCCCTCCAATTAATGCTTGCGCTTCGGTTAACGCCTTTCTGATTTTCTGCAAACTGAGTCCTCTGGCAAGGAATTGTTTAACAAATAGAAGATCAATAAGATCAAGAAATGAAGCATAGTTAGGCATTTCCGAATCTTCCCGACCAATCACAGGGTCTTTATGACTTAATACCTCTTTACCAGAGCTACTGGATGTATAGCTAAACTCATATCCCTTGAGCCAACGCTTAATCCGTCCTGTACTTAGATTAATCAGCCGGCTTACATATGCAGGATTATATATCGGAGTATCCCAAATTTCCATTTGTTTGAGTTTCAGAACATATGTCCTTGCAAGTTATCTAAAATTAGTAAAATCATTTGCAATAATAGAGCATATATTAATAACTTCAGTAATTAACTTATGACATAGTAATGCTACCTTGGATAGCATGCGGTATACATAATCCGTTCTTTCAAGATTTCTGCATTGCAAAAATTCGTGCCATGTTTAAAGGGTCAGTCATCACTAATCCATGACCAATATCCATTTCCTCCCCATAATAACACAAATGTTCTAAAAAGGGGAAAATCAGTCCATGGATGCGATTGAGCACTTCATTAGGGCGACAAATCATAACATCAAAAGCATCTATCAAATTGGAGCCATAAAGGGTTGATGGACTTGTAATTATTAGGTAATTTTATTAAAACTAAAATATTAATCCATGGTATCTCTGACTAATTATCTGAAAAACGATTCCGCAAAAATTCACATGAGTAATTTGCATTTTTCAATCAGAAGAATAGTGCAAAGCTATCTGGCAGTTTTACTAATTTTCTGTGTAAACGTATTGCAAGGCCAAACAATAACTGTATTATCCGTTACTCCAAATCAAAGTACACTCGGAGAGGCACAACCAGTTGTTGTATCTTTTTCAGTTGATGGAGAGTTCAATAAAAAAAATGCATTTTCTGTTCAGCTAAGTGATGAATCTGGAGATTTCAATTCACCTTTAGTAATTGGAATTGGATCCAAGAAAGTTAAACCAATAGATTGTATTATCCCAGCTGATAGACCAGCAAGCTCAGACTACCAGATTCGTGTATTGTCCAGCGATCCTTACAT
>Ga0255398_1170_pt1 | contig 10164 bp, 9 predicted proteins | sample ANMaggSeSYBR01K3_FD_182119 | JGI IMG/M metagenome (GOLD analysis project Ga0255398, IMG submission 182119) | Sediment cell enrichment communities from methane seep in Santa Monica Basin, California, United Staets - ANME aggregate JGI... | ecosystem: Environmental > Aquatic > Marine > Cold seeps >...
CCTGAGGGCTGTCCCTGTGAGCCGCCCCGATGGAGTGCTGCTACTGATGAGTGCTGCTACGGACAGGGACCCAAGCTTGTAAGTTCTCGACCGCAGGCAATAGTGTGCTCGAATAGTCCATGGATAGGGCTTTGAAAGGCCAACCCTAAATAGTTAATTATCAGTCAAAAGAACCGCGAAGAACTCATGGCTCTGGCTTGCGGAAAATGCGCTGTATGTCAGCACTGGCCGGAATAACTACAGCGTTTCGATCAACGACGGCTACCTGAGAATCACCGCTTGTTTGAGAATTGCTTCTGCAACAAAGCAGAGAAGCATTCAGCGCTCCTCATTGATCGCGAAAAAAGTCGGAGATCTCACTGCCATGAAGGTCGATATGCATTCTGGTCCTAAGCCTGGTCCTAAGCCTGACATCCTACAACTATCCGGACAGGCACAACACACATTGAAAAGCACCTGCATCACCGGGATCCTGGAAGCTGAAGCGGCTTACATGATGGAATCTGTAATAAGGTTTATCGATGCCACGGACGATCTGGTATTTCAGGAAGCGTTTAATAGCTCTTAAAGCCCTTATTACCCAGGATAGCATTGGGCTTACTGAGAAGCAGGAGCTGGTGGACAAAATCCCAGACAAAATCTTGTGAAAAACCGGCCAGGGTGTCCCAATAGGTTCTTCCTATGACGAAAAAAAAAGTTAGTGCAACAGATGGAGCTTTTTTACCAGGAAAACTATCACGATTATTTGCTGTTTTCATTATCGCTTATTAACAATCTTCAAACTAACGATGACGAAAACAGGAGGTCCGGACGATGAATGACCTGGGCCGGAATCCAGGTAGCTCTTGATATCACCTCTTCCAATGTCATACCTATCGCCATAAACTTGGAAAGAACATTGCACAGATCCTTCATGGCTGCATTCATGCTTTGGGTATGAAAATCGGTGCTGATAACAGTAGGCATAAAGCCTTGTTTTATGGCAGGGATAGCCTGTCGCCAGGTGAAAGAGCCACCACCGTGCCCCACATCGAACACAATGCCTTTTTTCTGGGCTTCGAAAACGAATGGCTTAACCTTGCCATTTTCGTCCACAATAGATTCTCTCTGGCCTATATTGGCAAATGTATGTGTGAACATATCGCCGGGACGCAAATGCTCAAGAAAAAGTGATTGAATTGAATTAGGCGGATCACGTTCTCCAAAGTCAATAATGTAGGCACCCGGTTCATTACCCATAAGGTCATGGTATTATCTTATTCAGTGGTTGAAAGAACCGAGCTTGCGATCTCAACAAAGTTAAAATTGCTAATTTTTAAGGTCTTTGATAAGAACCGAGCCTGCGAGCTCAGCGAAGCTAACGCGCCAAAGACAAGGCGTTACTCACGCTAGTGTTTATTCTCAAAGGTGTTCGTGAACTCCTTTCAGTCGGTTCGAAGTGTTGAGAACCAGGGAGTTTACTTTTGTAAATGACCGTTTTCAACATGAGAGTAACGTAGTATTTGGCGTTTTCTTGCGAAGACTATTAAATATGTACCGACTTTATAAACGGGCACTATTTAGTTTTATGTGGCCAGTGGTGGTCCACCCGGAATTGTAATTCTCCTCCGCTTATTATCGTAAGGTGTACGGATTCCTGTAAATGTTGCGGTGAGGTATTCACCTAAATAAATGGATCCGGTCAGTTTTTCATTTTTCACCTCAGCTGAAAACAGGTAGGTCAATGAGTTGCCCGGTATGCGATAATAACTTCTCATTTTTATATCATCGCTTTCTACCATACCAATCAGATCAAATAACTCAAAATCCGTCTGGTGCTTCCCCTGGATCCAGTTGCCATCCTGTTCGATAAACAGTTTATGTTTGCTTTTACTGCTGGGGAATGAGACTTCTATATCCCAGTGCCCGTTCAAATCCACATTGGCAGCTTTCAACTTGTCACTCCGGGGTGCTCGTTTTTGTGATAAGATGCCATGAAGACGTTCTGCCACCACCTCTGCGTTACCCGGCTGCATCTGGTTTGGAGTGATATTAATGGATGTTAAATTGTCTTTTGTCTTACTTCCGATAGCTATTCTTGTTTTATTTCTGGCTACTTCCTCAGCTACTTCTTCCCCGGTGATATTAAGCTCGTCGGAATTCCATTGAACATGTAAAACCGGTGCGTGATTTGATAATCCTTCAGGTTGTGTAACTTCGGTTTCAATACCTTTTATGGTAAGCATACGCTCAGATATAAGATCCAGCCATGACAACCATTCCTGCCATTCTGCCTCGTGATCCCGTGTAGTCCAGGCGTGAACAGCCGCCAGCATGCCAAACATTTCTTCCTTGCCTATTTTGTTATCGCGTCCCGGTCCATGATGTGGCGAACTTGCTTGCCATGCAGACATTAAAATGTCTTTTTTACCCAGTAATAAGCCGGCACACTGTGGTCCGCAAATAGCTTTACCTCCACTATAGGCTACGACAGTTGCACCCTGTTAAAGATGTAACGGGGGAATGGTAAGATCCTCCGCAGCAGCATCCAGTAAAACAGGGATATTTCGAGGTTTTGCCAATTCGGCTATTACCTCCAGAGAAAATGGTTGACCTGGTTGTGAGTGCCTGCATGCCAGCACATAAATCATAGCTGTGTGCTCACTGATGGCTTTGCGCATTTCTGCCGCAGTTTCAACTGTGATGACTTTTACTCCGATGTTTCGCACAGCATGATCATAAAGATTCCTGGAGTATCCCGGAATGATCACCTCTGTTTTTTCCATTCCGGTGAGATTGGGTATGCGGATTAACCTTTCAGGATTTCCTCCCGTCACACAAGCTGCGGTAAAATGTTTCATAGCTGCGGCACAACCTGCAGTGATGACACCCCATTCAGTTTTTGTCAGCTCAGCAAGCCTTTGGCCAAGACCAAATGCAAGTTCATCATACTGAGCAAAATAACCGGAGGCCGCTTCCATCGCTTCAAGCACCTCTGGCCTCTCAATCGACCCACCTATAATAGTGAAGGTACCTCTGCAATTGATGATTGGCTCCACACCTATGGAGCGGTATATGTTTTCTTTTGTTTCCTGTGTATTAGAGGAAGCCTGACTGGCAAAGAGGTCCGGTGTCATGGTTGTACCCACCAGAGGGATTACAGACAATTGCTTGAGAATTTCTCTACGATTCATAATTCTAATTTTAGGTATTAAGTTTCTAATTGTCAGTATTTTTTGGGTATACAAAACCCCCTTTGTACAATATTAAAAAATAATTCTGAGACAACCCCATTAAACCACGATCTCTTCCTACGTCTGGCAAGCACTATCAGTGGGGGCCTCGATAAAGGTTAGTGTGACTCAATATCGTCCAGACGAAAACGAACGCTTATAACCGAGTGCATTTCGGGGCCGGGTCTATACTTGATGTAGGTGGTGCCGACAAAGGAGCCATCCGGAAGGATTTCCAATCCCGGGTACGTGTGATCCCCGCCCTGATGGCTATGTAGCAACTTGACCAGGTACTGCCCTTCGCGACCGTCGATGATATCCTCGTATCGTCCCACCCAGGCAGTGAAGTGGCTCTCCTTAAAGTCTTGCAGAGGCGTGGGGCCGATGGGCGGGAAGGGGCGGAACACAATTACCAACCTTCCATCGGGCGCATACCGGGCTAAATGCCGGTCTCCGGTCAAGGCAAGAGGCAGTTGTTGTGGCTCAGACCAGTTTTCTCCCTCATCCCCGCTGACCGAAAAAAAAGAATTCAGCTTTCGATTCTGCTCCCGGATGAGCAACAGCAACTGTTTGCCATCCGGCGAACGAATCACAGCGGGTTCGGATGCGCCCTCTTTGTCTACTATTGCCTTCGACTCGCCCCAGGTCAGGCCACCGTCGTAGCTTGCGCTCTGCCAAATCACGCCCACACTTGGACTGCCATCACGTGTCCGCTCGTACCACATCAGATGTTTCTTCACACCATCGGGACCGGTCACTTTCAGAATGGTAATGGGCGCGGTCCAACCAACAACGAGAGCACCATCCGGATCAATCAAGCCTATTGGACACATTTCGGACCAGGTTTCTCCCTCGTCTTCCGACACGGCTTGCAGGAAGGTGGTACGTTCAGTGTCCCGACAAAACACGAACAGTCGGGCGACACCCTCTGCGTCGACCAACCGATGGATTGTTGGGTGGCCCCGGCCGGTTTCCAGCCAATTAGAAGGCACCTTGATGTAGTCGCCCCATGTCAGCCCGCCGTCGTTGCTCCGTTTGAGGTAGCCCACGGGTGCACCGTGTTTCCCTGAGCCGTCCCGCCGTCCCTGCCAGACGCAGAAAATCGTTTTGCCGTCCGGCATCAGCAGGGTGTGCGGATGTCCCTGCCATTCCGTCTCCGTGCCTTGGGCTATGATGACGTGCCGCTCCGTTTGAGCCGAAATATCTATGGTGGGAATGCTGATCTGCCTGAGTATGTCTGGAGTCATGCCCGGATCGGCTGCCACAAGCGCATTCGTCGTCGAAATAATCCCGGCCATTATAAGTTTAATCCATTTTCCTGTATTCATTTTTTCGCTTTCTCTCCATTCGAACATATTATTCTACTGCCAATATTGGACTCAATATAAAAATAAAATATATTTATGATCTAAATGAAAATAAAAGTTGTTTTAAGTGTACAGGTTTTAATATTGCTTTTTAGTATTAAAGCATTTTCGTGCACTATATTTTATCTCTCAAATGACACTATTATACTTGCAGGTAATAATGAAGATTGGGAAGATCCCTATTCAAAAATGTGGTTTTATCCCCCGGAAAGTAATAAATATGGATGGATAAAATTTGGTTGGGGAAGTGGTTTTCCCCAGGGTGGAATGAATGACCAGGGACTTTTTTGGGATGGTACTTCCGGACCATATTTAGGGATGCCATATTCCGAATTGAATAAAGAAAAATATCCGGGACCAATCATGCAAAAAGTTATTGCTGAATCTGCCAATGTAAGAGAGGCAATTGATGTTTTTTCAAATTATTATTGCGAAGATCAATACAAAGCTCAATACCTGGTTGGGGATTCGAAACACAATTCAATTATTGTTGAAGGAGATAGTATTATATCAATGGAGGGTAATTATATAATATTAACAAATTTTTATCACTCTAATCCCGAATTAGGTGGATATCCTTGCTGGCGTTACAATATTGCTAATGAAATGATTACAAGTAATAACAGCCATACAGCCTATTTGATCGGATCAATATTATCAGCGACTCATCAGGAAGGAAAATATCCGACCCAATATTCTCAAATATATGATCTTCAAAACTGTCAGATATACCTGTTTTATTACCACAATTATGAAGAATATATTTTGATAGATTTGAAGGAGGAGTTAAATCAAGGATACAGATCATTTGATATTCCTGCCTTGTTTTCTAAAGTAAAATTATTAACACCAACAGCAAGAGAGAATATAACTTCTACCACAGCTAATTTTAGCTGGGAAGGTAAAGCAGGAAGCAGTTATGAATTAATTTATTCCACTGACGATGAATTTAATGAAAGTGTCTCAAAATTTATATCATATAACTGTGCGCCTGTAAAAAGTAACTCAGAAGGTTTGTATTTCATTGCAGGACTAATAGTCATCATTCCGTTAATCAAAAGAAAAAGGCTTAGATATCAATCTTTGATAATCTTATTATTGGCACTTATGAATAACGAATGCAAAAAAGAGGACATTTCTCCTGCAGAAGAGGAAGTTATTACAATGTATGAAACAGTGGAAAATCTGCTACCTAACACTACTTACTATTGGAAAATCAGATCTCATGCTATTAATCAGGATGATTTTCAAAGTGTAACGCTAACGAAATCTTTTATAGCAGGTAATCTAAAATAGATGAAAATGATAACATTTAGAATATTATTGGCAGTCTTTATGTTGATTTCAGCAGATTCCTTTTCTCAAAATAAAAGAGTAAGAGACTATGGTATTGAAATTGGTGTTTTAAAAACTGGTGAAAATAACTCGATCACAGATGTTGATGGCGTCAAAGTTGGTCATACAACCTTAATAATAGGCGATAGTATAAGAACAGGTGTGACAGCAATACTACCGCATTCAGGTAATATTTTCCAATTGAAAGTTCCAGCTGCAATTTATATTGGAAATGGCTTTGGGAAATTAGCAGGGTATAGTCAAGTCAAAGAATTAGGGAATATTGAAACACCAATTATTTTAACAAATACGTTGAGTGTTCCAGTAGCTTCTGATGCCTTGATTACCTATACTTTAGCCTTGCCTGATAATGAACATGTATATTCTGTAAATTCGATTGTTGGAGAAACGAATGACGGCTGGCTAAATGATATCAGAGGAAGACACATTAAACAGGAACATGTATTAAGTGCCATACAAAACGCAAAGGGAGGCGTTGTAGAAGAAGGTAATGTTGGTGCAGGAACGGGAACAATTTGTTTTCAATATAAAGGGGGAATTGGAACTTCCTCGCGCGTAATTCCAAAATCTTATGGAAGATATACAGTTGGAGTTTTAGTTCAGACCAACTTTGGAGGAGTTTTTGAAATGAATGGAGTTCCAATAGCTAAAGAGTTAAATAACTACCCATCACAATTTAAATATGATGTGGATGGTTCTTGCATGATAGTCGTTATTACAGATGCTCCATTGGATTCAAGAAACCTGGAAAGAGTTGCTAAAAGGGCAATAATGGGATTAGCAAAAACCGGAGGAATTGCATCAAATGGAAGCGGAGATTATGTAATAGCAGTATCAACGGCAAAAGATAATTTGATCCATTATTCAAGTGCTTCATTGTTTAACGAGACCAGGATACTGAGAAATGAAGCTATAACACCTTTATTTTTAGCAACAATAGAGGCAACTGAAGAGGCAATTTTGAACTCATTATTTGCAGCAGAAACTATGACAGGAAGGGATGGTCATCAGTTATTATCAATTCCATTGGAAGAAGTTCTTGAGATAATGAAGAAATACAATAAAATCAATAAAGTATTTGAATAATATGCCCGATCCGGTCGCACAAATACTCAGATTATTCCAGCATTTCTCCAAAATCATTCCTTTACTTTACAAAGTTCAGATATAAAGAATGAAGCTTCTCATCATTGAAGACGAGCCAACCCTACTTAAAGACCTTGGTGAATTTGTTGCCAGGGAAGGGTTTTTATATGAGCTGGCCCAGGACTATGCCACAGCAGTTGAGAAGATTATGCTTTACGATTACGATTGTGTCATTCTGGATATCAATCTGCCCGATGGCAGTGGTTTTGAGATTTTAGAAAAACTGCGGCAACATCAGAAGTTGGATGGTGTTTTAATCCTGTCGGCCAGGGATTCAATAGATGACAAAATGAAGGGATTTGAATTGGGTGCTGATGATTATCTCACCAAACCATTTTTCTTTTCAGAGCTTAATGCCCGGGTCAGGGCCATTATCCGGAGAAAAAAGTTTAACACCAATAAGGATATTCGCTTTGGTAATATCCATATAGATCTGGATCAACACCTGGTAAGGGTTGGGATTGAAACATTAAATTTTACAAAAAAAGAGTTCGCCATTCTTACCCATCTGATCAGTAACCAGAAAAGGGTTGTTACCAAAACAGCGCTTTCAGAATATATCTGGGGAGATTATGTAGACGAGGCCGATAGCTTTGGCTTCTTATTCTCACAAATGAAAAACCTGAAGCGTAAACTGAAAGAAGCCGGAGCGCAGGTTGAAATTACCAATATCTACGGAGTGGGTTACCAAATCAAATCCTTATGAAGCTACTCTCTTACACATCACGCATTCAATTGATCTTTTTCCTCCTTATTTTTGGAGTTTTTTCAGTAGCGTTTTACCTGATATTGAGGTGGAATGTGCTTCAGAACGTAGATGAAATACTATACAACAGAAAGATGCATCTGGTGGTATACCTGGAGAATAATCCCCAGGTGCCGTTTTTAGAAGATAATCCGCTGGACGACTTCACCTTTGTGGGGATTGACCGGGAAAGTTACGTGGAAGGGAAGAATGTTTATTCCGACACCATGATTTATGAGACGGTGGATGAGGAGTTGGACGAGTACCGCAAATTGATCTCCCATCTGCAGATACATGGCAAGTATTACCATCTGGAGATTGTTAAACCACACCTTGAGGCCAACGAAATCATAAGCACACTTGCCATCACACTGAGTATGTTGCTGCTGGGTCTGACCCTGAGCTTCTATATTTTTCAGCGACTAATTTCCCGGAAATTGTGGAACCCGTTTTATAAGTTACTGGAGACACTGAGGCATTACCGGTTGGATAAAGAAACCATACCCAACCTTCCACCTTCCAGGATCGAGGAGTTTCAGATGCTCAACCAGGCAGTATCTGACATGGCCAGAAAGAGCAAAGAGGCATATGAACACCAAAAGCAATTTATTGAAAATGCTTCACATGAAATGCAAACCCCCTTATCGGTCATTCAATCCCGCCTGGAGACCCTGATCGGGCAGGCTGAACTCACCGGGAAACAAGCCTTAACCATTGAGGGGATCATCACCTCAACCCAGCGGTTAAAGAAATTAAGCAAAACGTTATTGCTCTTATCCAGAATTCAAAACAGACAATTTCTGCTCAACGAAAAAGTGGATATTGGAGAAATTATTGATAAGTCCCTGGAATTTTTCGAAGAACAGAAAGAGGCGCTGAATCTCCGGATAAGTCTGGAGACCACCAATCGCCTGATAATTAATGGAAATGACTTACTCACTGAAACATTGATTCAAAATTTGCTTAAAAATGCTTTTGTGCATAACATACAGGATGGATCTGTTTCCATTGTTATTGAGAACCAGAAGCTGACCATTGGTAATACAGGGCGATCAAACCCCATAGATCAGGATCAGATTTTCAACCGCTTTTACAAGAACTCTGATAATCCCGAAACATGGGGACTCGGGCTTGCTATTGCTTATGAAATTACCCAGGCCAGTGGATGGTCCTTAAAATACAACAGGCAATCCGATCACCATATTTTTGAAGTTCTGTTCTGAAATTTCAGCGTTTCTCCAGAATCCATATGTACTTTCACAGGTAGTATGAAAGCATTTGCACTCCTCAGTCTCTTATTTATTGGTATTCATCCAATCTTATCTCAGAATACCCCACCCGGCAACATTGAAGCTACCTTTTGTGACGAACCCTTTAAACTGGATGGTGATCTAAGCGAACCAGCCTGGCAGACTGCCAATAAAATAAGCGACTTTACCCAGCGGGAATTAAATGAAGGTGAGCCGGTTACTGAAAAAACAGAAGTGGCGATTGTCTATTCCAAAAATGAATTGCATATCGGTATATGGTGTTATGACAATGAACCTGAAAAGATTGTTTCCAAAGAGATGTCCCGTGATTTTAACTGGGAAGTGGATGATAACTTTGAAATTATCATCAGTCCGTTTAACGATAACCGGAATGGATATCTGTTTGTCACAAATCCAAATGGTGCACTTGCTGATGTTTGGGTGGGCGATGAAGGCAAAGATTTTAACATAGACTGGAATGGCGTTTGGGATGTGGCTATTGAAAGAAACGATCAGGGGTGGTTTGCCGAAATGGTAATTCCTTTCAGTACGTTGAAATTTAAAAAGGATAGTGCCCAGGTCTGGGCCATTAATTTTGAACGCAACATTCGAAGAAAAAAGGAACAGGTATTATGGCAGGGCTGGTCGAGGTTGTATGAATTGGAAAGGATCTCACAGGCCGGCAAATTGACGGGCCTGGAAAATATTGAACAAAAGACAAAAATCGAATTAAAGCCCTATTTACTTGGAGGGTTTGAGTTTGCACAGGACAATAGCAAAACAGGTAAAATTGGTGGTGAAGTAAATTTTGATATCACCCCTACTTTGAAACTCAATTTTACTGTAAATACTGATTTTGCACAGGTTGAATCAGATCGGTTACAAATCAATCTTTCAAGGTTCTCCATAAAATATCCGGAAAAAAGACAGTTTTTTCTGGAGGGAAAGAACTACTACGATATGGATGTTGGAAAAACGAGTCTGTTCTATAGCAGACGAATAGGCATTGACCAGCACAGCGAGGTACCAATCATTGGCGGAATGAGGTTTTTCGGAAAACTGGACAAAACCAATATAGGTGTGATGTC
>Ga0255398_1172_pt1 | contig 10099 bp, 9 predicted proteins | sample ANMaggSeSYBR01K3_FD_182119 | JGI IMG/M metagenome (GOLD analysis project Ga0255398, IMG submission 182119) | Sediment cell enrichment communities from methane seep in Santa Monica Basin, California, United Staets - ANME aggregate JGI... | ecosystem: Environmental > Aquatic > Marine > Cold seeps >...
ACAATCCGGACGATCCGGTTACAATGGTTGTATCGGGTCTGAAATTATCTGTCCTGTTTACAGTTCCTGATTCAATTTCAGTACGGGTAAGTACATAGGCAACCCACGAGGCCTGCTCAAACTGTTCATTGTAACCAAGGTCAAAACCCGAATAGGACCGGATCGTATCAGTTGTAAAGGCTGTGGGATATCCAGTTGACAGTTTGGTCCATTCAATGCGTATGTCTGCCGGGGGAGCCTCTGCTACCAATGAAGTTTGCAATTCACTGGATGATTTTTTCCATGGTTCAACAGTAACCAGATAAGCTGCAATGATTAATACCACAAAGGTTATCAGTCCAAATCGTTGCCTTTTGGTTCGGTTCATAGAGTAAAATTAGAATTTTTTGTAATTTCCGATATTATTATTTATGGACGATTTACTATTGATCATGAAAAACTATTGGTTCATTGGGGATATACACGGAGAGATCAGCCTGTTGGACCGGTTGCTTGAAAATGTGTTGCGATTTCGTCCGGAACAAATAGTTTTTGTGGGCGATTATATCGATCGGGGCCCCCATGTCAGGGAGGTGATCGATCGCATCATGGAACTGGAAGTACCGGTGACCTGCCTTATGGGGAATCATGAAATGATGATGCTTAATGCCATGGAAGATATGGGATATGGCCATAGCCCCATTGAGTTGTGGTACTATAACGGCGGAGAAGCAACACTCCAGTCTTTCGGTTTTACCAGCTTCTTTAATTTTCAGTCTGACATGCCCCCCGGTTACCTTGATTTCTTCCAAAAGCTTAAAATGAGCCATCTTGTTAATGTGGGTGACCGACTGAAGGTACTTGCAACCCATGCGGGTATTTCTCCCGCAATTCCCCTGGAAGATCATATGAGTATGGAGAATTACAGGGCCCTGAATCGTTACCTGCTGGAAAAGCATCTTGAACCGGGAGATTCTTTTTTGTGGGTCAGGGATGCATTCTTCAACACTCCTTCCAACCTGTGGGATGGATTCCTGGTGGTGCATGGACACACACCAATCCCGAAACTGAAACGCTTTATTTCCTTCAATGGTCAGAAGCATTTTCTTTTTGTGGACAACGATCTTTGCATCAGGAAGGATGGGGAGAACGGGAAGATTACATCCATCGATATTGATTCCGGATCGGTGATAAGCGGGAGGTTAACCGGATTGGGATTCTTCATTGAAGAAGAAGATAAAGCTGTGAGGTTGCGCAGCATCACGGTATCCGGAGAAGAGATATTTCCAAGGGACCTGGGACCTGTACATTAATGATCTGAAGGATGATACCGGAAGGAATAAAAGTAATTGGCTTTGATGCTGATGATACCCTGTGGGTAAATGAACCTTACTACCGGGAGGCCGAGAATGAGTTTAATAAGCTTGTTTCTGCTTATGGAGTGGAAGATGATATTGCCGGAGCCCTGTTCAAAACCGAAATTTCAAATCTTGAATTGTATGGTTACGGGATCAAAGCATTCATGCTCTCACTGGTCGAATGTTCCATCAGCATTACCAGGGGGGCAGTAACCTCTGAAACCATCCGGCAGATTATTGGGATCGGGAAGGGAATGCTAAAGCGGCCCATCGAGTTGCTGGATGACGTGAAGATGGTGCTGGAAAGGCTGGCTCCGAATTTTCGCCTGATAGTGGCCACAAAGGGAGACCTTCTTGATCAGGAAGGAAAGATGAGACGATCCAGTATCTCTTCTTTTTTCCACCACATTGAGGTGATGAGCGACAAAAAGGAACAACACTACATCCAGCTTCTTCATCACCTGGATATTGATCCCTCTGAGTTCCTGATGATCGGTAATTCCATAAAATCGGACATCATCCCCCCGTTAAACCTTGGAGCTTATGCCATCCATGTGCCCTACCACACCACCTGGGCGCATGAGGAAGTTGAAGAAGAACCTGATTCAAAGCATTTTTTCAGGGTAAATTGTCTTGAAGAAGTGTTGGATCTGATCAGGATACCTGGTATCAACCGTTGAAATTGTGATCGCGTTCTAAGCGCATAAGATTACAATAGCGGTTGAATAATGACGTTAATAACTAAAGATCAGGAATTTTTTAGTCCAACGCAAGTAAAAACATTATCGAATTTCCAAAGAAATCCCTTATTTTGTGGCTTTTTAGCGCTTCTGAATGAATGTCCTTGATATTATATTTCTTGTTCCAATGCTATTTGCTTTATACAGGGGGTTCAAGAAAGGAATGATCCACATGATTGCCTCACTGCTTGCATTAGTGCTGGGCATTGTCGGGGCCATTAAACTGAGGCCGGTTTTTGCAGCATTGCTGGATTCTGTATTTAATATTGCTCCCGATCATATTAATGTAATTGCTTTCGCTGTTGCTTTTGGTGTCATAGTCCTTGTTGTTCACCTTGTGGCATCCCTGGTTGATAAACTGATAAAAGCTGTGGCGTTGAATTTTGTAAATCGCCTGCTTGGAATGACATTTGGTTTACTGGTAACCGTTTTTGTGATCAGTATGATCCTGTGGCCGGTAAACCAGGTGAATGCTGAAAAGCAGATCATCAAGCCTGAACATATTGAAGGTTCATTGCTATATAAACCACTTTCAGCATTCGCACCGGCACTATTTCCTTATTTAAAAAAGCAGGATTGGAAACAGTACGTTCCGAAAAAGAAAGATAATGGGGTGTCTGTTACGGCTTATCATATAACTTTAGAATAGAGTGAAAGAGAAAAATATTTTTGTAGAAGAACTTCAGTGGAGAGGAATGATCCATGATATTATTCCCGGAACCGAAGAGATGCTTGATAAGGAGATGGTTACGGCTTATGTGGGGATCGATCCAACAGCCGATTCATTGCATATCGGGCACCTGGTTGGAGTAATGATGCTGAAACGCCTTCAACATGCCGGTCATCGGCCCATTGCTCTGGTGGGGGGGGCTACCGGGATGATCGGGGATCCCAGCGGAAGATCGAGGGAGCGTAACCTGCTGGATGAGAAAACGCTGAAGCAGAACCAGGAAGGGCTGAGAAAGCAGATCTCCCGCTTCCTTGATTTCGAGACAGAGGCTCCCAACAGGGCCATCATGCTGAATAATTATGATTGGATGAAGGGCTATTCATTCCTTGAATTCATCCGGGATATAGGGAAGCACATCACCGTGAACTATATGATGGCAAAGGATTCTGTGAAAAAGCGACTTGGCGCCGATAGCAAATCGGGCATGTCATTTACCGAATTCACCTACCAGCTGGTTCAGGGTTATGATTATCTGGTTCAATACCGCGACTTCAAATGTAAACTTCAGATGGGGGGATCCGATCAGTGGGGAAATATTTTGACCGGGGCCGAACTGATCAGGCGAATCGACGGGGGCGAAGCCTTTGCACTTACCTGGCCGCTGATCACCAAATCCGATGGTGGAAAATTCGGAAAGACAGAGGAGGGAAATGTATGGCTGGACCCGGCCCGGACCTCACCTTATAAGTTCTACCAGTTCTGGCTCAATGTGTCGGATGAGGATGCAGAAAAGTATCTTAAAATCTTTACCATGCTGGACAGGAATGAGATAGAGAAATTGGTAGGGGAGCATTTTACGGCCCCTGAATTGCGCATCATGCAGAAAAAGCTGGCCGAGTTGGTCACTGTCATGGTACACTCACAGGAGGAATATGACATGGCCGTTGAAGCGTCAGGAATCCTTTTTGGCAAAGGCACCACAGAATCTTTGAAAAAAATCAGGGAGGATATTTTCCTTGCTGTTTTTGAAGGTGTGCCCCAATTCGAAATTCCTTCATCGGACATGGATATGGATGTACTTGAGCTTCTGGCAGTGGAAACCGGAGTTTTTGCATCCAAAGGTGAGGCCAGAAGACTGGTGACCGGTGGAGGGGTAAGCATTAATAAAGAGAAGATTACTGATCCTGAACACCGGGTCTCCAGTGGCGATTTCATCAATAACAAGTATTTGCTTGTTCAGAAAGGTAAAAAGAATTACTACCTGATCAGGGTAAAAGAATCATAATAATCATTGTCATGGAAAAAAAGCAACAAACAGGTTATAATTTCAATTCTGTAGATCTTCTGATCTATATCTGGAATAGGCGATTGATTCTGATGGCCATAGGCCTTATTGCGGCCGCGGCCTCCATCATCATTTCAATCATGATCACTCCCATGTTCAAAGCCTCTGTGATCATGTTCCCTGCAACCAGTGCATCTATATCAAAAGAGCTGCTGGTTTCGAATTATTCGGGCCGGCAAAATGTTCATGGGTTCGGGGAGGAGGAACAGGCGGAACAACTCCTGCAGGTGCTGAATTCGGAGCCCATCCGCACACGGATTATCGAGGACTACAATTTAATGGAGCATTATGAGATTGATCCTGAAGGGAAATATCCCATGACAGAACTCTTTGAGCAATACAAGTCAAACATCAATTTCAGGCTCACCGAGTATATGTCAGTGGAGATTTCTGTAATGGATAGAGATCCGGAGCTTTCAGCCACTATTGCCAATGATATTTCGGACCTGGTTGACACGGTTTACAACAGTATGAAAAAGGAACGTGCCAGGGAGGCTCTTCGCCTTGTGGAAAGGGAATACAGGGAATCCGAAGAAAACCTTGTGATCCTCAGGGATTCATTGGATCTTTTAAGCAGCATGCTTTCAAAAAAGATCAATACCAGTACCAGCGATGATCTTGTCAGCAGTCTGATCAATGCCATCTCAGAAAATGGGTCCCTCTATCTTTCCATTTGGAACCAGGTAAGGACTGAGGCAGGGATAGTGGCCGCATTAAGTCTCAGATACAAAGAAGCAAGGTTGGAAGCTGAACAGGATTTGCCTTACAAGTTTGTTGTGGAGAGCGCTTATCCGCCTGAGAAAAAGGCATACCCCAATAAATCGCTAATTGTGATTGTATCCACATTTGCAGCCCTCCTGTTTGCCCTGATCGTGTTGATTGTCATCGATAACATCAAGGCAAGGGTGGCCATACAGGAAGAAAAATGATCGCAGGCACTCAGGACAGGTACCCGAGGTTCCTCCTGTGGGGGACCCTGATTTCTTTCGTGGCATTGAATACCATCATGCTCGCGCTGGAGATTTATTATGTACCCCTGATACCCGCTTTCCTGCTTTTTGTTGTCCTAGCCATTGTGGCCATCGATAAATACCTGCTGGCCATCGTTTTCTTTGTGCCCCTTTCCATACCCCTGAGCACTCTTGCCGGGGGTCTGTCTATCGATATGTACCTTCCCACTGAGCCACTACTGGCCGGATTGCTTTTACTTTACTTGCTGAAGTATCTCAAGGGAGATCGTGTAGATATCCGGGTGTTGAGACATCCGGTAACACTGGCCATATATTTCCACCTGGCCTGGTTGCTTATTACCTGCCTCACCAGCTCCGATCCACTGGTATCATTTAAATACCTGGCTTCAAGACTCTGGTTCATCGTGGGGTTTTACCTGGTGGCATCCCAGCTATTCAAAAAGGAGAAGAACATGCACACCTACGTGTGGCTCTTTATTATAGCTTTCAGTGGTGTTATGATTTATACGCTTATCAATCATGCAGGATATGGTCTCAACAACCAGGTAATGGCCCATAGCGTAGCGAAACCGTTTTATAAAGACCATACCTCCTACGGTGCCTCACTTGGATTTGTCCTTCCTGTTCTGGCGGCACTTTTCCTGTTTATAAAGCGGGGGGATATCAACACCCGTTTCCTGATGATGTTGCTTATTTTGATGTTCCTTTTAGCGACAGTTGTTTCCTATACCCGCGCCACATGGGTGAGCATTCTTGCCTCGGCAGGTATATGGGTGATCATCAAACTGAAGATCCGCATTGAGCTGGTGCTGGTGGGAGCCATCATAATGATTGGTTTTTTCCTTTCGATCAGAAACCAGCTCATGGTGCAAATGGAACAGAACAGGGTGGAATCATCCGGGGAATTTACTGAGCATGTTCAGTCCATTTCCAACATCTCAACTGATCAGTCCAACCTGGAACGGCTTAATCGCTGGAGCTGTGCTTACCGTATGTGGAAAGATAAACCACTGTTTGGATATGGACCCGGAACCTACCAGTTTGAATACGGACGCTACCAGCGTTCCTATGAAAAAACCCGTATCAGTACCGATTTCGGGACACGGGGAAATGCACACAGTGAGTATCTGGGGCCCCTGTCTGAAGCGGGCATTTTCGGCCTGCTCAGTATCCTGATGGTGATAGGAACCACCATCTACACCGGGTTGAGGGTATACCTGACATCAAAGCGAAGTTCCATCAGGATCTTTTCCCTGGCCGTCCTTATCGGATTGTTCTCCTATTATTTCCACGGTCTGTTGAATAATTTCCTCGATACGGACAAGATTTCGGTTCTTTTTTGGGGATTTACGGCCATGCTTGTGGCCATGGATGTTTACCACAGGGATGATCAAGACAAGGAGGCGCAGCCGTCCTAGTGGACACTAATGGAATCCGCTTGTTCCGGGAAATTCAGCTCCGATGATGGAAATATCATCGAAAATAGCTGCCGAACCCTCGAGGATTTTCTGGTTATCAATGATGGTCTTGATGTTGTCTTCAAGTGATTTCTGATTGGATATCTCTTTTTCCAGGTCCTCGGTTCCAAATTCTACACCCGAATCCTGGATCACCTCCACCAGTCCGTCGGTGTAACAGAACAGTTTTGCAGGCTTATCCAGTTTGATAACGGCCTCGTTGATAAAAGGAAGTTCATCAAGCATTCCCATTCCCACGCAGCCACTGGCAAGCTGGGTTAATTTCTTCGACTCCAATGCATACAGGAACGGGGGATTATGCCCTGCATTTACATACTTTAATTCTCTGGTATTGTAATGGTAGCGGGCAATGAAAAGGGTAATGAATTTTTCTCCTTTCGCGCTGTTCATGACACGTTCATTGAGCCTGGTCAGGGTGTCCGTCAGGTTTTGATCTGCCGTGTAGAGCGCTCTCAGATTGGCTTGAAAATTGGACATTAGTATGGCTGCTGAGATTCCTTTCCCTGACACATCGGCTATACAGAAACCCACCTCATCTTTGCTCAGTTGGATTACATCATAATAGTCACCACCCACTTCAAAATGAGGGTGGTAAAAGGCTTTCATACGGATGAATTCATGGAATGGCAACCTCTCCTTGGTAGGGATCAGCATGGATTGCATCCTGCTGGCCAGCTCCATTTCCCGTTTCAACGCTTCCTGACGAAGTGACTCCTGGAACAGCCTTTTGTTTTCGATGGCAACGGTAATGATGTTGGAAAGGGTCTGTATGAACCTCAGGTGTTTGATGATGGGGCTGACTCCTTCGCCTTCTTCTTCAATATCACCAATCAGTACATAAGCAATGGGCTCATCCTTATGCGATACCGGGATGACGATATCCACAAGTTCAGGGAAGTGCTGGGGTTCTGAAGTGATAAATGAGATCTCGTCATAGGGCAGAAGGTCTCTCTCCATATCGATTTTAGCAAAGAATTTATTCCCGAATCCGGAATTCAGCAGGCATTCCCACTTATCTGAGAACTTCAAAACCATGATTTTGCCAATATCCAGGTCATCGGTAAGCAACTTTTCATACCGGCGTATAAGTTCGCTGGTCGAAACATTGTCATTAATGGCCAGTGTAATATCCAGCAGGGCATTCAGTTTGAATGTGGATAGTTTAAGCCGGTTCTCAGAAAACTTGTTCATAATTATTTTTTTACCCTTTCAGCATAAGAGCGGTCACGGGTGTCGACCTTGATCACTTCTTCTGTATTGATGAAAAGGGGAACCATGATCTTGGCGCCGGTTTCAAGTTCGGCCGGTTTCTGGACCGATGAGGAAGCAGTATTTCCTTTTTCACCTGGCTCTGTATAGGTGATTGCCAGTTCCACGAAAGGCGGCAGGTCAACTGTAAGGGGTGTTTCAGTATCAGCATGCACAACAATCTCCACTGATTGTCCCTCTTTCATGAGGTCTGTATTCTCAATCATTTCATGTTGAATAGAGATCTGCTCATAGGTTTCAAGGTGCATGAAATTCAATCCCAGATCGTCGGTGTAGAGGTACTGGTAGGGTCTTCTTTCTACACGGGCGGTGTTTACCTTGACTCCGGCTGAAAATGTATTTTCAATCACCTTGCCTGTGGTGAGGCTCTTCAGTTTGGTCCTTACGAAAGCCGGACCTTTCCCGGGCTTGACATGTTGAAACTGCACAATGGTATAGAGGTCATTGTTGTAATCAAGGCATAATCCATTCCTGAAATCTGCTGTTGTTGCCATATACTGAATTTATAATGTAAATATATCAAATTGTTATAAAGGTTCCCTAAAGCCTCCCGGTTATAACACTTTTTTCCTTGGTATGGTTGCAACGAAATCCTTCAGGTAGAAGGGCTCAAAGTACGCAACATCTTCAAATTGCTTCTTTTTATAGCGGCTGAGTGCCGGGAGGATCATCTGGCTGGCTGATGGGTTTAGCCCCTCAATAAAATGAGCATTTGGATGATCAAGTACATCTTTACATTTGGTGGCTCCGTTTCCAAAGAAACAGACGTGAAATTCTTTCATGATACCGCTGTAACTCTGCTTGTCGATCACATCAGCAGACACTTTCCTAACCACTGATATTTCGGTGGAATAGAAGCCGGCATAGACTTCCATCCGCTTGGCATCAAGCATGGGACAGAGCAACAAGTCCTTACCGTATTTTCGGATCAGATCCTGTACGGCTTGATGATTTGTTGCCCCGAAGGCCATGTTTTCCAGCGTCCCGGAGGCCAGGAGAGGTTTTTCAAGTGCGAAGGCAATTCCTTTTGCAGTAGATACTCCTATTCGCAATCCGGTATATGAACCGGGACCTTTGCTCACGGCAACCGCATCAATCTGTTTCAATTCTTTACTGCTTTCTGAGAATACTTTCCTGATATATGCATTCAACAGTATGGCATGGGAACGTTCTTGTCCGCTTTCAACCAGCGATAGCTGCTGATTCTTTTCTGAAAGTGCAACAGAACAGATGTCGGTGGCTGTTTCGATATGTAGAATCAGGGGTCCTGACATCCGGAGCTAATCCTTTTTCTTTTTGTCTCCTTTGAACAGATCCTCTTCGGTTACAACCTCAATGCTCAGGTCATCCTTCAGCTGTCTTGAGATGGCTGAATAAGGAGCAATCACAACCTCATCTTCTGGATCAAGACCTTCCACAATTTCGATGTAGCTGTTATCCTGTATGCCTGTCTTCACCTTTTTCATCCAGGCTTTCCCTTCGGAAGCTATGAAAACGACCACTACCGGATCATCTCCTGTTGATCCTGCAGGAGTAGTTTCCGTGGTTGACGAAACGGTTCCATCTGAGCTTATCTGGTCGGTTCTTTGCTCTTCGGATTCAGGAGCCACTGCTCCCGTAGTATCCATCCTGGTGGTTACGGCCTGGATTGGGACAGAATAAATTCCGGTCCTGCGGTCGGTTTGTATATCAGCAGTAGCAGACATTCCGGGTCGCAGGGGATATGGATTGGATTCAGAGATTTTATCTTCATAAGATTCTGGCAGAAGCAGGATCTTAACATTGAAATTGGTTACCTGGTCTGTGGTCACTCCGGTCGTGTTTGCTGATACAGGGATTTCAGAAACCACTCCTGTAAACCTGGTATCGGGATAAGCATCCACCTCAATGAGCGCAGTGTCACGGTAGGCCACGCGGACAATATCATTTTCGTTCACTTCCACTTCTACTTCCATCCGGTTCAGATTTGCAATGCGAAGTATCTCAGTACCTGCCATCATGGAGGTTCCAACAACCCTTTCGCCCAGCTCCACGGAGAGTCTTGAAATGGTTCCGGACATGGGTGCTGTGATGGATGTTTTCTGCAGGCTTTCATCTGCTTCATCAAGGCTTGCTTTTGCACTTTTAACGGAAAATTCTGCTGCCTCCTTTTCTGCAAGGGAGGTGTTATAACCGGTAAGGGACTGTTCAAATTCCGCTTCAGAGATGGCCTGATCTTCATAAAGCCGGCTGTTCCTTTTATAATCAAGGCTGGCAAGTTCAAGTTTCGATTCTGATTGCTTCAGCCTT
>Ga0255398_1174_pt1 | contig 10084 bp, 4 predicted proteins | sample ANMaggSeSYBR01K3_FD_182119 | JGI IMG/M metagenome (GOLD analysis project Ga0255398, IMG submission 182119) | Sediment cell enrichment communities from methane seep in Santa Monica Basin, California, United Staets - ANME aggregate JGI... | ecosystem: Environmental > Aquatic > Marine > Cold seeps >...
CACCCTTCTCTTAAACCAAGGACGGTGTCATCCGGATTGGCCGCCAGGTATTCCATGATACGGTCTTCCCTGGTTTCACCGGCATGCCCGGGAGGATTCAGGTCGGTATAGTGCGGATTGATCTGGAAGGGAATCAGGTTAAAGGCATGAAATCCTTCTGGTTCCAGGATAGGCATGTCATTGGTTGTGCGTATGGAAGGACAGGTTACATTACTTCCGGCGCTCCATCCCACATAAGGGGTGCCTGAGAATACCCTTTCCCTGACGGTTTCGATGAGTCCGTTTTCCTGGATCATTTTGATGAGCTGAAATGTATTTCCGCCACCCACCACGATGGCATCAGCCTCTTTCACTGCTGCTACCGGATCGGGGGCATGGTGGATGGATGTAATGCGGTGACCCACCTCGGCAAAACGTTCTTTGACCCTTTCTTCATAATCGTCAAAGCTGATGGTTACTCCTGCATAAGGCAGGAAAATACAATTGAGGGATTGTTCGCCAAGGAAGTCCCGGATGTTATATTTGGGATAATCCAGGTATGGTTCCCCCGGGTTGGTGGAGTTACTGATCAGGAGCAGTCTCATATGATGGGTTTTTAAAGTTCACCAACAAAGTTAATATTTTCGAGAAGCCTTAAGGGTGCCCAAAAAAAACCGGTCAGTCCGGGAAAGTCCCGAAACCGACCGGTCCCACGGTAGTGGATTATAATCTTTAGAATGGGATTAAAGCCAGACCGATGCTGAATGGATACAATTCGGGTCCTCTGTTCTCTTTGAACAATGGCATCATATAATAGTTTGCGTAAAAATTGATGGCCCTGTAACCAACCCTTGCCGTAACTCCCCATCGCAAGGGAGAAAGGTTATAATCACCTTTGGCCTTCTCCTTGGACTTTTCGCCACTGATCGTGTACTTCATTTTGGTATTTGACCAGAGTTTCACACCTCCCATAACTCCTCCTGAAATATGGATCCGGTGTCTGCCCGCGGGAATCTGGAATTCCAGCAACAGGGGGACAGTCATGTATGTGATGTTCATTTTTGATTTGGTAATGTTGCCTGCATAATCTGGTACATATTCTACAATCTCACCGGTGACCGGATCTTTCCGAATGCTGTTCTGGCCATCAAAATTGTAATTAGTAAACTCGAATCCAAGTCCCGTGGCAATTCCTATTTTATCGGTCCCAAGTCCAAAGCCATAATCAATGATGTTCACGTTCCAGTTCCAGGATTTGCCTGTATTCAGGTCCATATATTCCTGACCGGGAGGCAGCTGCATATCATTATTGGGCGTCAGGTAATTGTTCAGGCCGATTTCAAGTCCGGCATAATGAGGTCTGAATTTTTTCTTTTTCTTATGGTGAGACTTCTTCTCATCCTCCATTTCAATGATCTTGATCTGGGTGCCATTCTCCCCTTCAACGATACTGATGCCGCGGGAACCCAGTATTACTTTTACAGTATCGCCATTTTCTTCAATAATGAGCACTTCATTTTCGCCGAGTGTGACTTTTACATTGTCGGGAGTTTCAATCACCTCCACCCTATTAAGAACAATAACTGTGTCAGCATATGATGCAGGTGCTTCGGGTGCTTCGGGTGTTTCCGGTGCTTCCGGTGTTTCCGGTGTTTCCGGTGTTTCCGGTGTTTCCGGTGTTTCCGGTGTTTCCGGTACTTCCGGTGCTTCGGGTGCTGGCACATTCTCTTCCTGCTGCGCAAAAACAGGGAAGAGCGTTGAACAAGCGATCAATAGTATAAATAGACGTTTCATATTCAAAGGATATTAATTGGTTCGGTTGTAGGACGGAAGGGGTGTGGAAAAAGTTACAGGAGGCAGGTTCGAGGTGCCCTAGAACTTCAACCCTATGACCACCACATCATCAATTTGCTCCAAATTTCCCTTCCACTTTTCGAAGGCTTTATCCAGGAGAAGTCCCTGGTCGCTCATCTCCTTTTGGGAGTTGGCTATAAGCAATTCCTTGAATGATCGGTATTTCAATTTCTTACCCCGTGGACCTCCGAACTGGTCAGCATATCCATCGGAGAACAGATAAATAGAATCGCCGGGTTTCAATTGTATCTTCTGGCCAATGAAAGGAGTCATTACCAGGTGGATCGACACGGGCATTTTATCCGTTCTGAACTCGGTCAATTCACCATCGCGTACCAGGTACAGTGGATTGTTTGCTCCTGCAAAAAGTAATTTCCGGTCCTTCCGGTTGATTTTGCACACCACCATATCCATGCCGTCCTTGGCTGAACCGGGGTCGCCCTTCTGGTGAAGGGTTTCGATAATATGGCTTCGCAATTCATTGAGCAGATCATCCGGATCGATCTGTGGTTGCTTGTTCACGATCTCATTCATCAGGGCCATGCCGAGCATGCTCATAAATGCACCCGGTACACCATGTCCGGTACAATCTGCAGCAGCAATATAGAAATAATCGTGTTGATCGCTGACCCAGTAGTAGTCGCCGCTGACAATATCCCTGGGCTTAAACAAAATGAAGTGTTCCGGAAGCAGTTTTTTCATTATTTGTTCTGAAGGGAGCAGTGAATCCTGGATCGTCTGGGCATAGGTGATGCTGTCCATGATCGATTTTTGTTGCTGTGCGATCTGGTCCCTCTGGAAGCGTGCAAAATCCCTTTGTGCTTCAATTTCAGTATTGGCTACCTCCAGCTCATGGGTCCTTTCCCTGACCTGTTGCTCAAGCCTGTTTCTCTGTGCTTTGATGGCACGGATCCGGATGATATAAAACAAGTAGGTGATAAAAATAAAAACCAGGAACAGCACGACCCTGAATATCCAGGTATTGTACCACGCTTTCCTGATGGAAAATTCATATTTTTCTGCATATCCCCAGATGTTATTCTTGCCCTTGGCCTTGTAAATGAACTCATATTTTCCCGGGGGCAGGTTGTTATAATAAGCCTTGTATTCGGTTCCACGGTGGTAAGAAGAATACTTGTTTCCGGTACCTCGCAGGTAGTATTCATATTCAACCGAAGTTTCGTCTGAAAAGGAGAGTGCACTGATCTCAAAAATGAAGTTATTCTCATTGTGAGAAAATAATTGTTCGTTTATTACCTCTGCCAGATCCCCGTTCAGGAACATTTTTTCAATATAGCATACCGGTGAATAGTTGAGGGTCGATTTGGCCCTTATGTTGAAATTGGAGATACCATGATATGTCCCAACCCATAACAAGTCATTCTGATCTATAAAGAGTCCTCCGGGAGTGATCTCATCACCGCTTAGTCCGTCTTTGGTATTAATGGTAAATTCAAATTCCCGGGTATTTGTATTGAAGTAGCTGAAGCCTTTATTGGTGCCCAGCCAGAGGTAATTCCTGTTTTTTGCAGGAAAAATTGATTTGATCACCATTTCCCGGTCAAAGGTGGAAAGTTCAACCTGGTCGAACCGGCCATCACTGACAAGACAGATCCCGCAATCGGTCCCTACCCAAACATTGTTCCCGTCTTTGTGGAGTGACCATACATTGCAATCTGATTCCTGGAGCAATTCAAAGGTAGCACCATTAAAAGTAACGAAACCTGTACTGTTGCCTCCGATTACCCGTCCATCCAGCTCAATGAGCTGGAAGATATTGGATGTGAATTTGTTTTTAAGTTGCAGGGGCTGGGAGTAGAATGAGGGAAAATAGTAAATAATCCCGTTTATCCCCGTCAGCAGGAAAATCTCTCCCTTGCTGGTGACAAAGATATTTTCCAGGCTGTGGGCAATCTGGTGAAAGGGGGTGTGTCTGACAAACTGTAGGGTTCGGCTACTTACTTCATATAATCCTTCATTGTTGGCCAGCAGGATGTTGTTATTGGGCAGCAGGGTTCCGGTAAATTTGGTATTGCTTGTGCCGGTCTGGGGAGTAAAATTCACAAGCTGATCATTCTGGAAGTAGAAGATCCCATTGTCGGAGGTGATCCAGATGCGGTTCTGGTTATCCTGGAATACGGAGTAGATGTAACTGTCAATGGTGTTCGGATAAAAATTCCTGAGTCCCCTGCGGTTGGTCAGTCGCTGTAATCCTCCCGAAAATCCAATCCAGATGTTGTCTTCCTGGTCGATCAGGAATGACAGTATCTTATTGTTCTTGATTCCAATCTCCTGTTCGTAGATGATGGGTTCCTGATCGGTGGAAATGACCTGGAGTATCCTGGAATCGGTGACCAGCCAGACCGAACCGAACTTATTGGTTGTAATATCGGAAATAATGTTTACGGGAAAATGCAGTCTTTTATTCAGGTTCCAGGATAATGCATCATACTGGTTATCAATAAGATCAGATAAATGAGTAATGTAAAGTCCCTCGTTGGTTGAGACCCATATGCTGTCATTGGCATCTATGAAGAGTGAATAGCTATCCTTATTGGTCAGCTGCGTTATTCTTTCGTTTTCCCAATCGTACATAAACACACCAATGATTGTGGCGAAAAGCAGATGACCCGTTCCCGGGTCCTGGGTGATGTGGTATATGAGGTCTGGCAACACAGAAAATTCGGCATTCAGGAACCTGATTTCGCCATCCAGTTTTTCCAGGTAAATCCCGTCGTCTCCGATAAACCACCTGTTGTCCCTGGAATCTATGAAAACTTTGTTAAAGGAGACTCCTTCCAAAAGAATGTCGGATGCAGTATCACCGCTAAATTTTGCGATTCCGTTGGTGGTTGCGAAATACATGGTGCCACTGCTGTCCTGTTTGATATCCCTCACCGAATTACCGGGCAGTCCCTGATCATGATTAAACACCAGCATCTCCCTTCCGTTGTACCGTACAGCACCTGAATTGGTACCAAACCACAGGTATCCTTTCCGGTCCTGGAAAATGGAGAATATATCTTCCTGGGGAAGGCCATCATCAGCTCCATAGTTAACATAGGGCAGTTGTCCCGTCTGGAAGCTTTCATAGTAGCTGTTGATAAATGCTTCGGGCGCCTGCAGCGTGTTTCCCCGCAATGCTTTCAGCAGGATACCAATCAAACCCTGTTGCCGTGATTTGGTTATGAAATTTTCCACTTCCTTCTGCAATTCCGGTTGGTCTTTGCGAAGCGCCCAACTTACATACAGTTGCCCCAGTTCCATTTTGACTTCCAGGTCGGGGTAGTCAGACAACTCATAAAATGCATTATAAATGATGGTATAGTCAGCTTTTCCGGCAGCCACGTCCGGAATGAAATTGTTAACACGTTCATAGTAATAATCGGATATCTCATTTTCGACCAGGATGTCTTCATATACAGTTTCACTTCCCGTCACCCCCCTGAGCTGTTTAAGGTCCTCCAGTGAGTTAATCTCTGTGCCTTTTCTGGCAATAACCGTATAGGCCGATGGGTAAACCGGGACCATATTTACCTTAATGGAACGCCAGTCGAGGGGAGCGATAATCTCGCATGCAAGATCGAAATAGTTGAACCAATCGGGGGTATAGGAAGAATCCCTGTATACCGTTCCTTCTTTGGTTTCCCAATATTTCCCGAAGTAGGGGGTGACCACAAATTCAAGGGTTACTCCAAGGTAATCGGCAAATTCTTCGGCAAGGGCGTGCATGAATTGTTTCTGACCATCAGGGCGGTAGATAAAATTGCGGTCCCTGAGGGCAATCACAATTTTTTTGGAAGCCATGATTTCATCCAGATCCCGCTGGTAACGTTCAAGCCTCAGGTTTTTATTAAGCCTGTCCAGGTAGGATGAATAGGTAATTTCAAACCTATGGTAGAAAATTTCATCCAACACTCCGTTACTTGCAATGGTTTCAAAGAAATTTTCCACTTCCTGAATGAGTGGATTGTTCTTGTCCACCGCCCAGGCAGTACGGGTAATATCACTGATGGGAAAAGCAATTTTATACTTCTGTTCACTGGTTGCATTGAAATTTAATGCCTCATCGGCATCCAGAACAATTCCGTATACGTCTTTATCCTGCAACAGACGTTTGGTCTCAACACTGCTTTCTGTGGGAACCAGGCGGATCTCGCCACTGATGGAAGCATTGATCTCCTTTAAATGCTGTTCAAAAGTTGTAGTACCCATGAATGCAATCTTCCTGCCCGCAAGCTCGTCGAATCCACCTGGGATATCTTCACTTTTATGGATCATCAGTAATTCGGCAGATTGCAATGTTTCGGCAAACCCGAACAATTTCTTCCTCCATTCGATGATTGTAAAAGTAGAACAGATGATATCTGCTTTTTTAAGGGCATCGGGAGTATAACTGATGTCCGGATCAGTTTCAAGATTGAGAGGAATGGTCCCGTCTTTCATGAAGGCCTCATCCCAATCAATCTCCACCTCGATCAATTCCACATTCAGGTACCTGGCGAATTCCAGGGCAAGGTCGTAATTGATGTTATTCAGGTCATCACTGGTAAAGGCCACATAGATTTTCCCGCTACGCTTGATTTCATCTATGCTTCTTCCCCGCATTCCGGTAAAAAGCAGGGACACAAGCAAAATAAGTAAAAGCTTTCTTACAGGCATAGCGGCTACTTTTCAAAAAACTCCTTCAGTCCGCCGAAATAATAGGTATCCCAGCCATGGGCTATATCTTCAAATGCCTCATCGGGAATGTTTAAATGATGAAGCTCGATTTTGGTATAGAGCCTGTCGGGACGAAGGGTGATGGTTACAATAGATTTCTCTTCCTGATCTCCAAAATACCACTCCTGGACAATTTTACTGTCTTTTTCAAAGGAGAGGTTTTTCCCTTCTATGTCTCCATCGAAAAGAGAAAACTCTGTTTCAGGCTCCTCTGTCATACGGGCCTGACTACCGGTCCATAATGTTATGGAAAAAGGATTGGTAAGGGCGGCATAGAGTTCAGATGGAGTGCCTTTAATGCGGTAGTATTTGCGGAGTTCATTCATGGTCGGTTCAGTTACTACCAAAATTAAGGCTTTTTGCGGAATTACCGCAGCGCGCAACCCTTTCTTGATCGAATGCATCTATATAATGATAAACAACAAGTTTTCAGCATCTTGTAACATTGATCCCCACATCATGAAAAAACGTGTCAAATATATCCCGTTCATAGCCATAATGCTGTTATTTACGGTGCAGGTGCAAGCACAGGACACCTTTTCCCCGGAAACTTACATGCAATACCTTACAGCGCATGAAAATTACAGTGCCCAGGAGTTGCTGGGAGACCACCCTCCCAGGACCACCTACTATTCCAGCAGGCAATATCCGGCCAACCTGTCGGCCATTCCCTGGTATGATTCGCTGAACAGCAGGTTCCGGTTTACGGAGGATGAAAACAACTTGCTCAGTCAGAATTTCTTCATGGTTTCGGAACGCCTGGGATCACGTGATTGGTCCAGCGCATTCATCAATGTTTACAGCAGCGATCTGCCCCTTTTCCTCAGTACAGATTTCATACTGTCTACCCTTCACAACTCCTATGATGCCATCCTGCAAACCATTGAGTGGCAATTCCTGGAGCCTAATTTACTGGAGTTGCTGCATGCCATGTATGCACAATTTCCCGGTCTTATTGATACCTATTCAGCCGACACCAGGTATATGGATGTGCTTAAGGATGTGGACTTATTTATATCCGTAGCACTATCGCTTGCTGAAGACAAAGAGTACCTGCCACAGTATGATACACAGGTTAAGTACAAAGAGGTAATGACTGCCATTGATGCCGAACAGATGATCTACATGACCCTGTTTACCGATAGCAGAAAGCGGAAGCTCGATTTCAGTCAGTTTACCCCAAGGGGACATTATAACAAGGTGATCTACACGCCCGATGGAAAAATAACCCTTGAGAAATATTTCAAGGCCATGATGTGGATGGGAAGGATCGATTTTCTTCTGACCGCCCCCCCGGAAAATCCCTGGGAACCGGATTGGACAGATGAGGAGTTGAGAAGGATGCAGCTGGGTGCATTGTTACTGAATGAGGTTCTGTACGGTTGCGGGAAAATTGAGAACCTGACCAAACATGAGGAGATCATCTCTTTTATGGTTGGACCGGATGATAACATGACACCTGGTGAGTTAAAAGGATTGAGCGACCGGTTGCTGTCCGAAAGTCAGGATCTGTTCCAGCAGGGTACCTTCGATACATTCATGGAAAACCTGAATGCATCGGATGATTACGGACAAAAGATTATGTCCAATTTCTTTTTTGTGGATCCCTATTCCTCCGATCCTGGCAACCTGCCGGTATCTTACAAATTATTGGGACAGAAATTCCTGGTGGATTCTTATGTGTTCAGTGAAGTAGTTTTTGACAGGATAGTATATGAGGGGGAGAAGATATGGAGACCCCTGCCAGATCCTCTGGATGCCATGGCTGCCCTGGGCAATGAAGATGCGCTGTCCCTCCTTGAGGGGGAACTGGAACAGTACAAGTATGCTGCAAACATGGCAGGTTTAAAGTACCTGATTGATGCATACGATGACGATTTCTGGGAACAATCGTTGTACAATACGTGGCTCAACGCCATCCGTAGTCTAAATCCTTTACCGTCGTCCAGCGGATTGCCCTATTTTATGCAAACCACTGCCTGGCACCATGAAAAGCTGAATACCCAGCTTACTTCATGGGCTCAATTGAGGCACGATAACATCCTGTATGGAAAACAATCTTACACCGGGGGAACCGGATGTTCCTATCCATACACTTATGTGGAGCCTTATCCGGAACTATACAGTGAACTGAAAGTGTTTGCTGAGAATGCATCCGGCTTTTTCAGTGATGTTCTGGCCGGTGAGCAGGTTGACAGTAAGGGCCAGATTATTAACTACTACAATGGCTATGCCGGGATCATGGAAAAACTGGAGTCTATTGCACAGAAAGAACTGGAGCAAACCCGTTTGTCCGATGATGAGGTGACTTTCCTGAAGACCATGATCAACCAGTACATGGCTTCAGGTCCATCCATCAGCGGCTGGTATACCGATCTCGTTTTTGATGTGCAGAAGGGACTTGGAATGGATTTCACTGTGGCAGATGTACATACCCAGCCTACCGAATTTAATGGGGCAGTGGTGGGAAATGTATTGCACGTGGGGAATGGAATGATCAATATGGGGATATTCATTGCAGACAATCCCTGCAACCCGGGTCAATACATGGCCTATGCAGGACCAGTTTCATCTTTTCATCAGGAAGTAACTACTAATTTCAAGCGACTCAACGACCAGGAGTGGACAGATTACTTCTGGGACGGGTACGAATCCTATCCAGACAGACCTGACTGGGTATCATCCTATCTGGTTGATCAAGATGGCAGTTCATATCCGGAAGGCAGGTTGTTGAAAGGAGCGATGTATACAGGTACAGGCACAACGCCCGGAATCGAACAACAGCTATTCGATTACCTGCTTGTGTTCCCAAATCCGGTCTCGGTCGAGGCGCATATCCGTTTCGTGCTTAACAGGGAGAGCAATTTAATCCTGGAAGTATTTGATGCTTCCGGCAGAAAGGTCTATACGGAATACCGACAGAACCTGACTCCGGCAGAGCATGACATTTCTCTCTCTGTTGACAAATGGCAACAGGGTTTATACCTTCTGAGGATCGGGATAGGAAACCGGCATGTTGTGAAGGAAATAGTGATCCAGTAAGGGTGTCAATCCACGGGTTTGAACACTTCCGAGATTTCAATTTTAACGATGCGGTAGCCTTTCCACACTTCGATAGCAGCAAAGATAATTCCAACGAAAACGGCAAACATTCCGGCATAGAAAAAGGCAACGATCAACCAATCAAATCCAGGGGTATGTACATGATTGGCAACTCCTATCAGTACCGAGCTGACTATAAACAAGGCCACTGCCAGTGAGTAACTGAATACCGCATTACGCACAAGTGAAATACGACCGATCAAATGGCTGATCTGGAGTTCAATATTGCTCAACCTGCTGCTGTCGGTTTCGTCGATTTTTTCCTGGTGAAAGATCTTCCGTTTCTCCTCGTTCAACAGCCTGATGCGGTTTACCACCAAGCTGTATTTGTTGTTCATGCCCAGTAATAGCAAACCACAGGCGGAGATCATTAGTCCGGGTGCCAGCATTCCCTGGATTAGATGAACAATGGGCGTTTCCATATATC
>Ga0255398_1176_pt1 | contig 10047 bp, 13 predicted proteins | sample ANMaggSeSYBR01K3_FD_182119 | JGI IMG/M metagenome (GOLD analysis project Ga0255398, IMG submission 182119) | Sediment cell enrichment communities from methane seep in Santa Monica Basin, California, United Staets - ANME aggregate JGI... | ecosystem: Environmental > Aquatic > Marine > Cold seeps >...
TTAGCCTCTCTGATAAATAAGAAAAGCAAAAAGATAAAAATAACTCCACTGGTAGATAGTTTAAGCGGGGTGATTAAACTTGATACGGATTTTGACTATAAAGATGATTATACGAACTATTGATTGATACTAATATTGTTCTTGATTTATTATCTAAACGAGAACCTTTTTATGAAAGTTCAGCACAGCTATTTTCTCTTTCTGACAAGAAAAAATTAAAACTGACTGTTAGTGCATTGACGTTCGCAAACACAAACTATGTACTATCAAAATTAAAATCAGCTATAGAGGCACGAGAAATATTAAGGCGATTCAAAATCCTGATTAAAATACTACCACTCAACGATAAAATCATTGACTTAGCACTTAACGATAAAAATTTTCAGGATTTTGAAGATGGTTTGCAATACTACACGGCTGTTGAAAATAATCAAGATTATATAATCACAAGAGACCTAAAAGATTTCAAAAACTCTAAGATTCCTGTAATGACATCTGAGGAATTTCTAACTTCAAGTGAATAAAATGTCAACGGCTAACTAAAATTTACATTTCAATAAAGCAATCGTCAAAAGCAGGAGTTAATGTTTTTCTGTATGGATTATAATGAAGGTATTTATCGGAATGAACTTTTTCAGGTAGATATTTAATAATATAATTATTTAAGAAATAGTCGAAAGTATAGCCTGCATATTTTGCTCCAAGTAAAACACTTAATTCATAAATATCATTTTCGGTCATCTGATCAATTTTATAGGAAAATGTAACTTCACCCGTAAAAATGTTTTGTGAAAAACTTCCACTCATATCATCAAAAACTACATGTGAGGCATATAGAACTTTTTTTTCGTTTTCAGATGAGTTTAACTTTGTTATTTCAAACCATGAATTAATACTTACTGCATTCAAGTCAATGGTTTCAGAATATAAATATTCGCCGAAATATTCCTCAGCGGTGTAAGGCATCTCATATTCTTCCAATTCAATTTGAGCAATATTCAGAATATATGCATCCGATTGAATCAATAAAAATGAATCAAGCATATTTTCAGGAAAAATTTTAAACCCATACCTTGAAAGTCCGAGGTTTAAATTGTTCACATAATTCTCAAAAAATATTGAATCATTCAAATTTTGTAGAAAAAGACTATTAAAAAATAAAGCTGAATCTAAATCATCGCCCGAAAGTGAATCATAAACCGGATACTCATAAGTTTTTAAATTATTTTTAAAAATATAATCAGGTGTAAAAACCAATAGTGAAATATTATTTGGAGCATTAACAAACTCTTTTGCAATTTTATACTCAACCGAACATGAGTTAAGCAGAAAAAAAAGCGGAGTTATTATTATGAAAAAAGTCTTTTTTTTAAAAAGTGAATTTAATCCTGCCATATAAAATTTTGTTTAATTAATAAATCCAGCAAGGTATATCTTTCAACGCAAAAAACGATTAATTAGTGTTTACAAGAAAACTCAGTATTTGATAAGAAAATGTCAAAAACAAAGTTACTGGTTTCGGGTTTCAGGTTTCGGGTTTCGGGTTTCAAATTTAATAAAAGCAGAATTCATAAAACAAAAATCTATCTTTTTTTAATACTTTTGCAAAATAAAATTAGATCACCACTAATAATGTACAAAATAATACTTACCAGCCAATTAACAATTTTTCTGCTTTTTTCTTCAATAATAATTGAGGCGCAAAGCAATTATCCACAAAATTATTTTCGTTCTCCAATTGATTATCCAATAATATTAACCGGAACTTTCGGGGAGTTGCGAACCAACCATTTTCATTCGGGAATCGATATCAAAACCAAAGGAAAAACAGGCGAAAAAATTTATGCTATTGCTGATGGATACATAATAAGAATTAAAGTCTCAGCCAATGGTTTTGGCAAAACATTATATATTGCTCATCCTAACGGCTTTGTTTCGGTTTATGCACACTTGAAAAAATTTAATAAAAGAATTGAGAAATTTGTAAAACAAAAACATTACGAAAGAGAAGAATTTGAACTGAATATTTTTCCGAAAAAAAATCAGATAAAAATAGAAAAAGGAGAGATAATTGCATTTTCGGGAAATACGGGTGGCTCGGATGGACCTCATCTTCATTTCGAAATAAGAGATGAAAAAACAGAAAAACCCATCAATCCATTTTTGTTCGGATTAAAAAGCAAAGATTACACACGTCCGAAAATCAAATTATTAAAAATATATCCGGTTCCGGATAGCAGTTTTGTTTACAATTCAACTCAAGCTAAAAAATACAAGATCGGTGGCTGGGGTATGCAGCATAAAATCGAAGGCGAAGATACAATTCATGTTTCCGGAAAAATTGCTTTTGGTATTCAGACTTTCGACCTGGGAAATAATAATGGTAATAAAAATGGAATTTATTCTATTGAAATGTTCGTTGACAGTATTTTACAATATTCACATAAAATGCAAACATTTTCGTTCAACGAAACAAGATACATAAATTCACTGATTGATTATCCTGAATTTATGGATAATAAAATCAGAATTCAAAAAACACAAATTGCACCAAATAATAAGTTAAGTGTTTATGATAGTGTTTTAAACAATGGGATTTTTGATTTTCGGGATTCATTATTCCATAATGTAAATTTTGTAATTAAAGATGTTTTTGGAAACACATCACAACTTTCGTTTATCATAAAAAGTAACCCGTCAAACGATAGCCTAATAAAAGAAAACGGAAGAATCCCTAAGGAGCAGAAATTTTATTCTTATTCCGAAAAAAACATCTTTGAAACTGATAGTTTGATTGTTACAATTCCTAAAAATGCACTTTACGATTCGATGGTTTTTGAACATAAAATTTCCGAACCTCTACCAAATTCTTTTTCCAAGATCTATTATATTCACAATAAATATACTCCTTTACATAAAAATATCACAATTGCCATTAAACCGGATTTTATTCCAAAGCAACTGAAGGAAAAAGCACTGATAGCATATATTTATGGTGATAAAGAAAAATTCAGTGCAATTGGCGGGAAATGGAAAAATGGATTTTTAACTGCAAAAAACAGGCAATTCGGAAAATATACGGTTATGCTTGACACAATCCCGCCTGAAATCATTGCATTAAATATTCATAACAAAAAAACCATAAAAGACTATAAAACCATCGTGATCAAAATTACCGATGATTTTTCGGGAATAAAAAGCTATCGTGCGACATTAAACAATCGCTGGATATTAATGGAATATGATAAAAAAACCGACAAACTGACCTATTTCGTTGACAACAGAATTAAAAAAGGAAAAAATATTTTCAAGATAGAAGTTACAGATGAAAGGGGAAATACAAGTAATTATAAAGCGGTGATATTTTATTAATCGGTCTGATAAATTATTTCATCATGGATGTTCTCGATCTCGGGTGATAATCCAAAATGGCATTTCGCAAATATTCTCTATCAAGATGGGTGTAAATTTCAGTGGTTGTGATTGATTCGTGGCCCAGCATTTCCTGAACTGCACGCAAATCGGCTCCACCATCAACTAAATGAGATGCAAATGAATGCCTGAAAGTATGTGGACTGATGGTTTTTTTAATTCCGGTTCGTTCGACAAGGTCTTTTATTATTATAAAAATCATTACTCTGCTAAGTTTCGAGCCTCGCCGGTTCAGAAAAAGTATATCTTCGTTTCCTTTTTTTATCAAAACATGATTTCGCGAATTCTCAATGTAAAGTAAAATGTTTTTTTTTGCAGTTTCCCCAATCGGTACAAGTCGTTCTTTATTACCTTTTCCCGTAACTTTAATAAATGATTCGTTAAAATATAGATTAGAAATTTTCAAATTAACAAGTTCCGAGACACGTAAACCACAACCATAAAGCGTTTCAAGTATTGCTTTATTTCTACCACCTTCGGGTTTGCTAAGGTCAATGGCTGAAATAATTTTATCAATTTCCGAAATATTTAAGGTATCGGGAAGTTTTCTACCAATTCGTGGAGTTTCAAGTAATTCGCAAGGTGAAGTGTTAACAATATTTTCTATTAAAAGATATTTGTAAAATGCTTTTATCCCGGAAATTATACGCGACTGGGTAGAAACACTTACACCAATTTCATTGATCCAAAAAATAAAATCCTGCAAATGTTTAAGTTCAATTTTTTGGGGAGATAATTTAATATTTTTTATCTCCAGATATTGAATAAATTTCCCGACATCATGCAAATATGCTTCAATTGAATTATCGGCAAGCGATTTTTCAAGTTGTAAGAACGCCTTAAAGCCATTAATGTAAATTTTCCATGTCATAAATCTATATTTTTCGGGAGGAATGCCTAAAGTTTGGAGTGCCTAAAGTTGTATTCTCTTACCAATTTTGGCAAAAATTGCAAATAATCCATCTGTTTTAAATTTATTATTAAACGTTTCATCATCTAATTTAATTAACTTTAGGCACTCTTAACTTTAGTTCACTTTAATTACTGATTAATTACAAAACTTTTACTTATTCGCTAAAATAATGCTTTTTCGTTTGAAATATCTTAAAAATATTTAATTTTGCAGCCCAATGAAAAAAATGTAATTTTTTCTTAGGATATTTAATTGGAAATAAATAATTTTGCACTCCGAAATTTAAAAGCATAAAAGGACAATGGGAAAAAAGAGTAAAGACCTTAGAATTCAGGTTATTCTAGAATGTACAGAGCATAAAAACAGTGGGCTGCCGGGTACATCAAGATATATTACAACTAAGAATAAAAAGAACACTCCGGCAAGATTGGAAATAAAAAAGTACAATCCGATAATGAAAAAAATGACAGTTCATAAAGAAATTAAATAATTGAAAAATGGCAAAGAAAGTAGTTGCAACATTACAAACAAAGGGTAAGGATTTTGCAAAAGTTATCAGAATGGTAAAATCATCCAAAACCGGTGCTTATACATTTGTGGAAAAGATAGTTCCTAACGACATGGTTTCCCAGATGTTATCCAAAAAATAAGATAAGGACAATCGTACGATCTTTATGGCTTTTTCCTGTTTTAGGAAGAAGCCTTTTTATTTTAATTTATTTAACCAACAAATAACCAAATAAAATGGGAGTTTTTTCTTTTCTTTCAAAAGATAAAAAAGATAGCCTTGATAAAGGTTTATCGAAAACTAAGCAAAGTGTTTTTTCAAAAATCTCTAAAGCAGTAATTGGTAAATCAAAAGTTGATGAAGAGGTTCTTGATAATCTGGAAGAAATTCTTGTTACTTCAGATGTTGGGGTTCAAACGACATTAAAAATAATTGAAAGAATTGAGAATCGTGTGGCAAAAGACAAGTATGTTGGAACTTCTCAATTAAATAAAATTCTTAAAGAGGAAATAGTCGAACTGCTTCAGGAAAACCACAAAGAAGAAGAAATTAAGTTTTCAGCTTCCGGATCAAAATATCCTTATGTGATTATGGTTGTTGGTGTTAATGGTGTTGGTAAAACCACAACCATCGGTAAACTTGCTTATCAATACAAAAAACTCGGTAAAAAAGTTTTGCTTGGTGCTTCCGATACTTTTCGTGCTGCTGCTGTCGATCAGCTAACAATTTGGTCGGAAAGGGTTGGTGTGCCGATTGTAAGTCAAGGTATGGGAGCCGATCCTGCGTCGGTTGCTTTCGACACTTTGAAATCAGCCGTGGCAAATGATGTTGATGTTGTGATAATTGACACAGCCGGACGATTGCATAACAAGATCAATTTAATGAACGAATTGACGAAAATCAAAAAAGTAATGCAGAAAATTATTCCGGATGCACCTCACGAAATCCTTCTTATTCTTGATGCCTCAACAGGCCAAAATGCAATTGAACAGGCAAAACAATTTTCAGCAGCAACTGAAGTTAATGCTTTGGCTTTAACGAAACTCGACGGCACAGCTAAGGGCGGTGTTGTAATCGGAATATCCGACCAGTTTAAAATTCCGGTGAAATATATTGGAATTGGTGAGAAAGTGGAAGATCTTCAGCTATTTAATCGTTATGAATTTGTTGATTCCTTGTTTAAATAGTTTTTGCTGGAAATTCCAGACAAGATTTTGATATATCAATATAAGTACTTACTTTTGTATCTGTTTCATTTTAAAGTCAACCCTTAATTATTAAAAGATGATTGCAGCAAATTTTTCAGAATTTAGAACTGAATTAAACAGATTTTTTGATAATGTTGAAGATAACAATGAAACTTTAATAATAAAAAGAAAAAGAGGAAAGGGAACTGTTTTAATTTCACTTGATGAGTATAACTCAATAATGGAGACCTTACATTTATTAAGTTCAAAGAAAAATGCAGATAGACTGTATGAATCTATTCAGCAAATGAAATATTGATTTATAGTTGTAGATTTCATTATGATTGATAATTAATAAATTACAGCCAAAATAATCGACTACTAGTCATAGCTACAAAAGAATAATTTAATATTTCTAAAAAATTGTATCTTTGAAAAATGAATTTACCGAATGAAATAGAAAATAAACTTGATAAATTATTTGAATTATGTAATAAATATAAAGTTATACGATTATTTATTTTTGGTTCTTTGTCGAAAGGAAATTTTAATTCTGAAACAAGCGATATTGATTTGATTGTAGAATTGGAAAAATTACCTCCAATTGAAAAAGGAGAAAACTTAATGCGATTTTGGTCTGAATTAGAAAAACTTTTTACAAGAAAAGTTGATTTACTAACAGAGAAAAACTTGAAAAATCCATATTTAAAAAATGAAATAGAAAATTCAAAGTTGTTGTTATATGACAGAGCGAGCTAAAAAATATCTTTTTGACATATTATTTTCAATAGACGTAATAAACGAGTTTTTGAAAGGAATCAACTTTTTTGAATATGAAAATGATTTAAAGACCAAAAGTGCTGTTGAACGTCAATTAGGAATAATAGGCGAAGCTGTAAATAAATTTTCAAAAGAAAACACAGGCTATAAACTAACGAATGCAAAAGAAATTGTGAATTTTAGAAATCGGATTATTCATACATATAACAGTATTGATGATACTATTGTTTGGGCTATAAAAACAAATCACCTACCGGTATTGAAAAAAGAAATTGAAGATTTAATAAAAATATAGCCAGCGTACAGCTTTCTTGTAATTTGAAGGAAAACACTTAGCAATTGACTACTTTTCATATATTAACCGAAAATGAAAAATAAGATCAACATTATTACTTCGGGTTGTTCAAAAAATTTAGTTGATTCTGAAGTTTTGATGGGGCAGTTAGAAGCTAATGATATTTCCGTTACGCATCAATCTGATGAAAAATCAAACATCATTGTTATAAATACTTGCGGGTTTATTGAAGATGCAAAACAGGAATCTATTGATACGATTTTTCATTATGTTGAGGCTAAAAAAAAAAGGAATTATTGATAAAGTTTTTGTAATGGGTTGCCTTTCGGAGCGTTATAAAAACGCCCTGAAAAATGAAATCCCTGAAGTTGATGGGTTTTTCGGCCTTACCGAACTTCCTGAAATAATTGATTCACTTGGTGGAAAATATAAAAATGAGCAAATTAATAATAGAATAATTACTACACCTTCGCATTATGCCTATTTAAAAATTGCCGAAGGTTGCGATCGAAAATGTTCGTTTTGTGCAATTCCTTTAATTCGTGGAAAACATATTTCAAAACCTATTGAAATAATTGTTTCCGTAGCAAAAAATCTTGTGGCGAAGGGCGTAAAAGAGCTTATTCTGATTGCTCAGGATTTGACTTATTACGGAATTGATATTTATAAAAAACAAAAACTTGCACAGCTTATCACTGAGCTTGAAAAAATTCACGGATTAGAATGGATCAGATTGCATTACACTTATCCTACTTCCTTTCCTGATGAGGTTATTGATGTAATTGCCGCTTCATCAATAGTTTGTAATTATATTGATATTCCGCTTCAGCATATTAACGATAATATTTTGAAATCTATGAGAAGGGGTATTTCCGGTGATGAAACAAAAAAGTTGATTGATAAAATTCGCCGAAAAATTCCAAATATTGCTATTCGAACTACAATGATGCTTGGCTATCCCGGGGAAACAGATAAGAATTTTAATGAATTATCTGATTTCATTAAAAAATATAAATTCGATAGGTTGGGTGTTTTTACTTATTCTGCCGAAGAAGATACTTTTGCAGACACATTGAATGACGGTGTTCCTCAGTTGGTTAAACAACAAAGGGCTGACAGTATCATGGAAATTCAGGAAAAAATTTCTCTTGAATTAAATAATCAAAAAATTGGTAAAACATTTAAAGTTTTATTTGACAAAAAAGAAGGGGATTATTTTATTGGGCGTACTGAATTTGATTCACCGGAAGTAGATAATGAGGTGCTTGTGAAAAAACATAATTCCGAAATTATTCTTGGCAATTTCTATAATGTAAAAATTATAAAAGCAGATTATTTCGATCTTTTCGGGCAAATTGAAAAATAGAACACGGATGACACAGATTTGGATTTGACTGATTAAAAACTCCACTTAGATATTAAACCTAATAAAAAGAACATCACCATCCTGAACAATATAATTTTTTCCTTCAACATGAAGTTTGCCTGCTTCTTTCACTGCATTTTCGGAACCATAATTAATATAATCTTCATATTTAATAACTTCGGCACGAATAAAACCGCGTTCAAGATCGCTGTGAATAACTCCTGCCGCAGCTTGAGCATTTAAACCTTTTCGCAAAGTCCAGGCATGAATTTCTTTTGGCCCGGCTGTAAAAAATGTTATTAAATTTAACAAGCTATAAGCCGAGCGAATTAACTTGTTAACACCAGGTTCGGACAAACCCATATCTTCCAGAAATTCCTTGCGGTCGTCTTCATTTTCAAGTTCGGCAATTTCCGATTCGGCACCTGCTGCAATTATTAAAACTTCGGCATTTTCATCTTTTACGGATTTAACGAAAGCCTCTGTGTATTTGTTTCCGGTTACTGTCGATTCATCATCAACATTACAAACATACATAACCGGTTTGGCTGAAAACAAGGCAATATCCTTTATGAATTTTTTATCCTTTTCATCGACAGAAGCTGTGCGTGCCGGCTGAAAATCATTAAGATGCTTGCTATAAACCTGCATAACTTCCAATTCTTGCTTTGCATTTTTATCACCTGTTTTCGAGAGTTTTTCAAGCCTTTGAATTTTTTTCTCAATAACTTCTAAGTCTTTTATTTGTAATTCAAGATCAACGATTTCCTTATCACGAACAGGGTTAATTGACCGCTCAATATGTGGGAGATTTTCATCATCAAAACATCTTAAAACATGAATAATTGCATCGGTGCTTCTAATGTCTCCAAGGAATTTGTTTCCAATTCCTTCACCTTGGCTCGAACCTTTTGTTAGCCCTGGAACATCGACAAGTTCAACTGTTGTTGGAACCAATTTTGCCGCATTTACGAGTGCGTCTAATTCATCAATTCTCGGGTCAGGAACATTTATCATTCCAATATTTGATTTTGAAGTACTGAAAGCATAGTTGCTTGATTCGGCTTTTGTATTTGAAATACAATTAAATAAACTTGTTTTTCCAATATTCGTCAGTCCGATAATTCCACAATTTAAAGCCATTGTTTTTTTGTTTATTTGATGTAAATAATTGTAATTGATTGTGATTGGTTGTGTTATGTTGTAATTGGTTTTAATTTGTTGTAATAAGAGTGTGAATCGTTCGGTTGCCTGCCCACAGAAGTTTTAGCGTAGGTGGGTCATTTGATTGTCATTTTCCATATTCCCCTTATTTCTTTTATTCCGGCATTTTTCATTCATGGCATATTTTAGTTTACACTTTTATCAGATTTTATAAAAACCTTATTTTTATGCTTTTAACCTAAGTAGAAAAAATTGCAGCCCTTACCCAAAACCTTATTACCTTATTCTTAGCCATATAATAAGGTAATAAGGTTATGAATTGGTAATTAATTTCATCTTCTACTAAGGTTTAAAAATTTAAAAAATAAGGTTTTCTTTCAAAAAAGTGTGAACCGATAAATG